>JACCDO011110676.1_pt1 | contig 10268 bp, 8 predicted proteins | sample 7446101 | NCBI WGS metagenome assembly JACCDO01 (sample SAMN15323440, study PRJNA562643) | freshwater metagenome | isolation source: river surface water | place: USA:Blue River Watershed | collected 2017-08-16
CACTCACTCACTCACTCACTCACTCACTCACTCACTAGGTACTCGATCATAACAATCTTGAAAGCATTTTTACTTGCCCTGCTATTCCCTCGCTCACCACGTTGTGGTGCAACAATAACAACATTAAAAATTTAAGTTCTTTCCTGGGTACTCACGCACGCACTCACTCACTCACTCACTCACTCACTCACTCACTCACTTACTTACTCACTCACTTACTTACTTACTCACTCACTCACTCACTCACTCACTCACTCACTCACTCACTCGGCGTTAGATGATATAAAAAAGAAATTTCCCAATATTAACTATTTAAGTCTAATGAGGAACCCCGCCGTTCCGAGAGCAGCCGATGACGTCGTGGAGGAGATCGTAGAAGACGACACGGTGATGATCAATACGGTACTCACTCACTCACTCACTGCTTACTTACTCACTCACTCACTCACTCACTCACTCGATCGTAGTCAAAGGATGAAAGTGTGCCGGTCGTGACGGGGGTCCCTGTCGATTCTACCTCCAGTACCGACAACGCCGTCAGCGACGCCAACGCGGTCGCGAATACCGACAGTAGCACCGACTTGCTCGCTTATGCCGAGGCCATTTGGTCCACGTTCCCGACTCTTGACTTCTCGGGCTCACCTGGAACGGTGTCTCCTGCGGCGCCATCGCCCACTAGCAAGCCTCGAAGAAGCCAGCAAAGAGAAATGGTGCATAAGTATCGGGTATCACTCACTCACTCACTTACTCACTCACTCACTCACTCACTCACTTACTCACTTACTCACTCACTCACTCACTCACTCACTCACTCACTCACTCACTCACCAGGTTGCCGTTCTCTCTCGTCTGCCTACCCTGCGCATCTTAGACGGTATGGACGTGACACTCGAGGAGCACGAAGACAGCATGGAAGAGAACGCAGTAGAATGGCTGTTCTCCGGCAAATTAGACAGGGATGAAGACGAGGTGTGGAAGTGGACAGACGGGTACGAGCCTCCCGAGGAGTTGTTACGAGACAGCAAAAAAATAGATTTGATGCGGCAGGTGCAGCAGGAGCTGGAGGACAGTAAGCGCCTGTTGAACACCGACTACCGAGAGCTCGCCGCGAAGACGTACTGGGATATCAACAAGAATACCGTTGCTCGCTACTGTGAGTCGTCCATGTGGACACCCAAGCTCAATGGGGTACCTATTGCGGATGCCATCTACGAGACTATCAGGTACTCACTCACTCACTCACTCACTCACTCACTCACTCACTCACTCACTCACTTACTCACGCACTCACTCACTCACTCACTCACGCTTACTCACTCACTCACTCACTCCAGGTGGCGTATATGCGATGAAATTCCAATAAGGAGTCGCGATATCCTGATCCCCGGTCTCTCGAACGGCGGTATGTTCCTGTGCGGCCGCAGCAGAAACAGCCGGCCCGTCGTGTACCTAGTCTTCAGTAAAGACAAGGAGTTCAACCACGAGCTCAACGCCAAGATCTTGCTGTACTCCTTCGAGCGCGCCATCCAGAACCTGCCGGTCCAGTCGCACGAGTTCATCCTCGTCATTGATATGAATGGATTTGGATGGGTGAATTTCCCTCCTATGAATATCATTTCCAAGATGACGTCCATACTGGGGAAGCACATGCCACGTCGCCTGGGGAACGTCTTCATGCTTAACGTCAGTTACGTGGTGAATATGGCGTACGACATGGTAGCGATGTCCCTCGCGGAGGTAACCAGGAGCAAGTTTAGGTTCTTAAGCAGCGACAAGACAGAGATATTCAACGCGTTGAACGAGCATATCGACGCCGAGGAGATACCCGTGGAGTACGGCGGAGCCAAGACGGTTTCGTTCGATGTGGAAGAGTATCTTGCGAGTGATATCTATTATACCGGCGATGTCAATGGGACTAAGCCGCCTCTGTACGCTTGATAGCGCTGCAATCACCTGTTCGTACTGTACAATTGCACATGAAGTAGTTACGTAGAAAGATTATATACAAATGTTATAAATATTACATACTCCCTAGACTCTCCTCAACTCACTCACTCACCCGGTGAATTGTGACGGTTAGCAATGCCAGAATGACACTCCCTTGACTCCCCTCGACTCACTCACTCACTCACCCCTCAACTCACTAACTCACTCACTCGGTGCTTTGTAACGGCTATTGAGCAGCGCAATGGTGCTGTCTAGCGCCTTGCCGATGCTCCTGCCCTTCTCGTTGCCTTCATTGCTCCACAGTAATGCGATTTGCGCGGCCAAAGCAGCCTGCGAGGGATCAGAACAAAAACAAGGTATTTGCTGGTACGCATCGCTATGAAAGATCGCCGCCACCACTCCCTCCGTGTTCCCCGCGCAGATGCTCCTCTGCGTCACCGCGATAAATGACGTGATAATATCAATGACTTGCTGGCTATTGCGGTCACCGGGTTGCGCGGAGTAGAGCAGCACGAGCAACACGGAGCCGAAGGTAGGCATGTTAAAAATACATAGTAAATAGGCAAATAATGCATAGCGGCGGGTCAATAAACAACTGACCGCGAGGGAAAATAGTAACGTATACAGGTTATTGCCGTCGGTTTGATGCTCGCTTTGCATTGGGGACACAAATAGGGAGCAAGGAATGTCGAAGTGCGACAGTGTTGCTGCGGCCTGGACTATGTCAGGGTCCACCGTGCTATCGCCGTTATTTCGTGTTTCAACCTGGCATTTCCGTCGTAAATACGACCCGTACAATGGTAGGTTTGTCCGTTTTTGCAGGCTTTCGCTGCTTATAACCAGCTTCGCCAAGTTAAACTCGTTGCAAACATCCACGGCAACGCCTTCATCAGGCCCAACCATGCTGTCGGCGGTTGTAATGCTACTCAATTCTTCTAAAATGTGTGCAAACAAGGCTTCTGTTGCGCCATTAGAGGTGCATAACGACATCAACACGCAGGCGCAATAGCAGTAGCGCTGACTACGCAACAGGTTTTGACAAAATATCGATATAAAATGGATTGGGATGGACTCTCCTTTGGTAGAAACTGGGGTTTTCCACATCTTTTGCCATCTATCCGGGCCAATACTCTTCTCAATAATCGCAAAAGTGCTGTACTGGTACGACGATAGTGACGACTCGTGTCGCTGGTGAGTGGCTCTCGCGGCAGGCGCCTCTGGAGTGGGTAGTGATAGTATCTCAATGGCTTGTGTAAGCGCCCATAGCGCACCCCCACCTATGTATGACAGAGCCGGTGATACAGATGCTAATGAGCCATACACCTTCTCACCTAACCTCCAGCCACCTCTATTATACGTGGTCTGCAACTCTGTTGAATGGGCTGGTACGCCCTCTTTGTCGTCGTTTAACCCATCAATAACTGCCATTTTCTCGAGTCGTAACGAGAAATCCAAGCATTGTACCATCAGATTCAACGATCCCAACTGCAGAGACTTGTACAGCAACTCCACTACCATCCGCAGTGTCTTCGTTGGAGACGTTTCTATACCGCCCACGTGATCAGACGCTACAGTTAACATGCGCGCGGCGTGCGCTAGGTAGTTACGTGTTAAACACAGTTCATACATCGATAACGCCGATGAGGACACGCGGAATCGACTGGGATCAGCGATTGCTGCCTTGGATACAAAGGCGGGAAGCGCAGGGAATAGCCGTTTACATAGTGCAGGATCTAGCTTGCGGCTTAAGCAACTAACAAGCTCGATCAACAGGATAGGGTTGGCATCCATCGTCGAGGATGTCAGTACCAAGAAGTCATTCGTGGCGCCTATTAACCGTCTATTGAACATGTTTTCAATCAAATACTTCAAGGTTCTCTCGAGCGTTTCAACGAACAGACACGTCGCCCGAGGTGATCGGTACACCGCTTTCGAAACTTGTGTCATTAAATCCGTTATGTCACCAGAGGATATCTGCGCGTCGCATTGTGGAATGATATCCGGGACTAGCGAGTGAGCAACGGTCTCGAATGTGGGACACTTCGATAGCTCACTGAAGAGAATAGACGTGATAGAGTCCTGCTCCACGATGAGATTGCCAAGGTTACCTAGTGGGGGCGATAGCTGCCAATGCTGCAGTACATCCGCCAACACGGTGAACTTGTGTGCGTTGTCATCGTGTGCTCCGTATATGATGCAGGCAGGCTTCGTGTCGTTGTAGCGAATAGACAGCCGGATACCGGAGGTAAATCCAAACGGAATGGCGTCGACTGGGATGGATGGTAACGGCAGCACGAGCGTTTTGGAGATGAGGGTATTCCCGTCATTCGCGCTGTGACTCAAACCGAAATTATCGAGTCGTAGCAGCAGATTGCTCTCGTAGGAATGCCTCGATTGCATCATTACCACTTCGGCTATCCTCACGGACGCGGTACTGGCTGGTGCTGGCAGCGACGCAGTATGCCGAGGAAACGAATGGGCGAATGCGTCCGTTACGATAGCGATGTCAAAGTACCTGTTCTTCCCGCTAACTAGGTCACATTGACTCGCTGTGTTCATTTCTGTCACCTTCCCATTCACCGAGAACACTTTGCCTTCGTTGTCCAACACAAACAGCACAGGAAATGGCACGAACTTGGTGTTGTTAGAAGAGATATTTGAAATACTAACGAGCGTCTTCTTCACTGGCAGTTGGATCGGTACGTGGGACCCTTCGCTAACTGCGCAGGCGGTGGACACGTTCACTTCCCACAGCTTAAATATCACGTAATCTTGAACCACGGTGGCTGTGGACGACGACGGTCCTCTGGGGGATCCTGTCGCGTTGGGTTTGAGTACTGCTTTGACGTGAAACATGACGAAGTGGTTACTAGTGCCTACCGAAATGTAACAGCTAGAATCCGTGTCACTGTTAGTGTTGTATGAGCGCAAGTCGAAGTGCTTGGGGCACCAACCAGGAGGAAATGGAATGATTTTATGCATCGCCGGGCTTGGTTTACCCGACGCGAGACTTGCTTTGCTAACTTCTCTACTCAGTACTTCGAGGCAGTACCTGGAGCCCTTGCGCTTACTGATGAGTACAATAGTGTGTTCACAGAACCAGGCGATGCTCGTAGCTGCAAGTAACGGACCACTTATGATGCCGGAGCCGTGGGACAGAGCCAGTGACTGAGGCAAAATAAAATCACTGTCTATTTGAGGGATCACTATCGGCGTGACGGGAATGTAGTGAACGGCAGAATGAGGTCGTACTTTCACAGGGGTTGAAACCACGTCGACCGATGCTGCGCCGGTTGGAGCAACGTCCTCCTTGACCTTCATCAGTACAGTGTCGGTGCTGTTAGCCCGGTCGTCAGCATCAGCGTCGTCATTGAGTATAACCTCGCATATTTCGACGTGTTTGCTGCTGGGATCTACCTCCATAAACGTATTCCTCCAGCGCTTCGTCAATTTGTTGTAAACCCACAGAAAAATGGATTCATTGGACCCAGTATTGTCTACTGACGCACCCATTCGGCTTGAACCGCCGTCATCGGTACGCACTTTTAGCTGCCTTGGCACCATTATACTACCAACGGTCACCGCCAAGTAGGCCAACCCGACTCCTCTCATGCTGTCGTTGTAGTTGCTGTCGGTATTACTCAGGAAGATGCTGGTGTTATACGTCGCTTGCTTCGAGCTGTCAGCGACCAGGACACCGCTTTGGATCAGCCGATTCCCGGCTGAACCCGTTTGTAACGGACCTGTTCTACCGGCAGCCAAGTAAAATTTTATTACTTCTGTCTGCAGTTTAGGCGGTAATTGAATGGCGATGAACGTCCCCACACTTTTCGACCGGTCTCCAGCACTCCCGCCGGCTTCATTCTCCTGTTCGTCTTCGGTGCAATTACTTAGTTTACGAAGACCTTTACAGAAGTGATTGCGTTCGGACGCGACCATATTGTGCACCAGTAGGCTGCCCGCCGTGATGTCGTGCAAGATCCCCTCCGCTTGGCACAGCAAGGGGTGCTTAATGAGGTCAATTAAGGAAACGGTATGGATTTGTGATTCCGTTACACCCTCTTTGTTGTTGCTGGAGAATAATATAAGCAATTTCCCTAACGCAATCGACAGGTTGATGTGGATGTTGACTTGAAGCGGCGACACGATCAACGGCTCGATGCGAAATAACACCGTTCGGGTCGATGACAATGCATGCAACGTAATACACCCACAGCTAAATAGCACGAGTAACGGTTGACTGGATACATGCACGATCTCGAACACAATCTGTGATGAAAAGGGGTTGTTCGCTTGCTGAGGAAGCGCCTTGTGGCTATGGAGATCTGCAATGCGCACACTTGACAAATGCGACATTTCAATGCACACGTCATTCGACACACTATCTTTAACCGTTTTCTTCACTTGTGTCACCAATAATGAATGGCAGTCCACGGGCTTCCCGTCCATCTCCTCTCCTACTCTGGGCAAGTGCTTGGTTGCAACCACGCTCACGACTACACAGGAGTTGGGGTAGTCGTTGCTGTCGACCATCCGCATCGCGATGACTTTACTCACAATTTCTTCACAAGAATGACGCAGTAAATGGGAATTGGATGCTTTCAACAGTTTATTCAGCTCCGAATCGTCCAGTAACTCGGAGTACAAGTTATCCTTGCGATGGGCGACGGCGACGGGGTGTTTCTGTCGCGACAATGGCGCTCGTGCTATTAGTACCGTGTGGATACGGGCTGAGCAAGCAAATCCCGTCTTATTAGGGTGTAAGAATACAATAGAGCCTAGCGAGAAGTGAGTAAGTGAGTAAGTAAGTAAGTGAGTGAGTGAGTGAGTGAGCGAAGTGTCTAACCATCAGAAATTTGGATCACCAAAAGCCGCAGTTTTTCACTCCATTCTTTGATATAAACAACGTCAGCACAGCTGTCCTCATTAGTATACGTGTTAACAAATGACATTTCTTCTTTATGATTCGCCTGATACATCAAATTGTACTCATTACTGTTTGACCAAACCTGAGTGAGCGAGTAAGTGAGTAAGTGAGTAAGTGAGTAAGTGAGTGAGTGAGTGAGTGAGTATTACCTGGTACAAACTATATTGATGGTTAATGTTATACGCTGCTACTAGAGTACCATTCCAATCAATTTTGAATATTTTGCCGTTATTTGAACCGAGCAAAATATACTTGCAAATGTCGAACAAGCAGATGGAAGACAAATCGGGCACCGCGATCCTCTCTACTACCTTCATTTTACAAATAATTTTATCAATATTTTGCATGTCGTCATCGTATTCTCTCGACTGCAGTACCGCATTCATTAGAGAAAGCTCTTTATTATTCACCACATCTTCAAAGATTACTTTGACGATTAATAAGTTGGTACCAATTGAGATGGCGATGCGATCACCCAATGGGTGCCACAGTATCGAAGAAGTCTTGATATCACTGCTAGAGTGAGTAAGTAAGTAAGTAAGCTAGTGAACAAGCTAGTAAGCATGTAGACTAGTAACGTACCTGTCATTATCTGGTAGGTTAAATACCAAATTTCCAATATTATTCATTCCATTCGTCAAGGACCAAACAGTGACCTGAAAGGAGCGTTTCTCGTCGTTCGTAAGGCTGACGCTGCAAACACAGCAGCCGCCAGGACCTGCTGCTAAGCCTATCACGGAGCCCGTTGGCGCGCGGAAGACGTCGGAGCTGCCCAAACTCAGCATGATTCGCTTCCTTTATGGTATATATATTTTGGTACCAAATTTTTTTTTAAATGCACCGGTACACACCGGTACGAGTCAGGAACAGCGATGCGGTGGCTGCGCATGAAGCTTGTCGCACCAACCGAGTTAGAGTTCACCATGGAAGACTCACTTATTAGTTACAATATGAATAGATCTACACCTCCGTCACCTCAACGTCTGCGGCTGCTTTAACATCACTTCCTGCATCGACTGCATCGACTGCATTCTTCACCGCTGCGGCAGGAATTATATCTACTAATATAATTCTATCATTCTCTTCAATTTTTTGTATTAATACACCAGTCCCTCTCCTTGATTGCACCGACAAATCATCTAATCGTTGCCTGATGACCGTGCCTTTTTCCGTGCTGATTACTATGTCGTCACCGGTGTTGCAGACGCGTAAGCAGCTTAATGAGTCGTAATCATCAGAGCTCTTGCCCGCCGCACGACCATCCGTACCGCCGCCTCCTGCCTTCGTTTTAAACTTGATGGCAGTCATTCCCTTTCCGTTACGTTTTTGTGTGCGAAAGTCATCAATCTCAATGCGTTTACCAAATCCTTTGGCTGTTACAGCGAACAAAAAGGAGCTGCTGTTATGCCTTTCTAGCGATATGATGTCCATGTCAGCCATCTGATCACCATCTCGTAGTCTTAATGCTGACGCACCTCTTGCTAAACGACCCGTTACTTTTAAATCACCAGCGCAATATCTAGAAGCAAATCCATCCCTCGTAGATAGTATTAACTGATCCGTTGGCTTGCACACTCGCGCCCAACGAAGAGAGTCTTTCTCCTCCAAGGAAATGATGATTAATCCCCGCGCGCTTACACTGGCGAATGCTTTTAATGGTGTACGTTTGATGTATCCATTTGATGTTAACAGCACTAACTCCCCTGCAAAATCGTCGATTGGGATCACTGACGTCACTTGATCCTCGCTGCTTATAGGGAGTATTTGTGGCACGGGAACACCTTTAGCATACCGTGAGCACTTAGGGATTTGGAAGGCATTAATGCTGTAGGCAACGCCTCGTTCGCTGATGAATAGGATGGAATCGTGGTCGTTGCACGAGAAGAATTGCATCACTACGTGGTATAACAAGTGAGTCAAAAGATAAGTATGTTATTAGATAATGCGTACCGGTGTCCTCTTCGTTGTTTAGTTTGGCGCTTATCTTGCCTTTGCCACCGCGCACTTGCGACTTGTACTCGTCCAACGGGATGCGCTTGATGTACCCGCTGGTGGTGATGATGATAACGGATCTATCGTTGGCGGTTAGATCCATGTCGGATAAAGGAGCTTCTTCGCCCCAAATGATGCTCTTACGAGGGACTCCGTGCTTCTTCTTCAACTCGATTGTCTCATTGCGCATGATGTCGAATACTAAGGGATTACGATCGTGAAGGATGTGGAAAATATAGATATCAATGAGAGAGTCTTACCGGTGCTGTCATCCTTCATAATATTTGTCAATCGAATGATTTCTTGCTCTAAATCTTTGTGTTCATTGCGCAGTTTGGTGCCTTCCATAGTGCTTAACTGCCGTAACCGCAACGACAGGATCGCTTCCGCTTGTTCATTACTCAACTTGTAACTGTCTGACATCAAGATATTCTTTCCATCTGCAGAGTCGTGACTACGTATCAATGCGACGATCTCGTCGATGCGATCGAGAGCGATAAGCAGCCCTTGGACTATGTGGTCTCGACTAGTTACTTTGGATAATTGGAATGCGGTGCGACGTCGGATTGTATCGAATCTAAATTGAATGAAGTGTTTCAATGCTTGCTTCAAGCCGATTCGCTGAGGCTGCTTCCCATCGTCCACGAGAGCTAACATGTTACCACTGAATACACTTTGTAGTGGTGTTTTCTTGTATAAATTGTTCAATACGACACTAGGTACGGCGTCCTTTTTCAACTCAACCACCACGCGGATACCATCCCGGTCAGATTCATCGCGTAAATCGGAGATTCCGTCGAGTTTCTTGTCGTTGACTAAGTCTGCAATCTTCTCGAGCAACGCTGCTTTATTCGTTAAATATGGTAATTCAGTGATGATAATAGCATTTTTAGTACGTGTAACACCCTTGCTGGACTGACTAATTGTGTCGATACTTGTCTTGGCTCGCAACACGATACTGCCCCGCGAGGTTGTATACAGTTTCACTGCCTCGCCAAGTCCCATAATCTTTCCGCCTGTGGGGAAATCAGGAGCTGGAATGAGCTTAAATAATTCTTCATCAGGTAATGATGGATTGGCTATGAGAGCTACTAGACCATCGCATAATTCACCGAGATTATGGGGTGGTATGTTCGTTGCCATACCCACTGCAATCCCTGATGCTCCATTAACCAATAACATGGGCAATTTAGCAGGTAATACAGCTGGTTCCATTTCATTACCATCAAAATTTGGTACAAAATCAACAGTATCTTCTTTTATTTCAGATAATAATGCATCATATGCTAGACTTGACAATTTGGCTTCTGTGTAACGCATTGCAGCAGGTGGATCATCGTCAACAGAGCCGAAGTTACCGTGCCCATTAACTAGTGGATGTAAAGTAACGAAATCTTGTGCC
>JACCDO011206859.1_pt1 | contig 10267 bp, 6 predicted proteins | sample 7446101 | NCBI WGS metagenome assembly JACCDO01 (sample SAMN15323440, study PRJNA562643) | freshwater metagenome | isolation source: river surface water | place: USA:Blue River Watershed | collected 2017-08-16
GCCCTTCGCACCACCCCGTTTTTTTATCCGGCGCGGGCTGTATCGCGCTATCCGTCCTCTTTGTTTGGTAGATTTTCATGCAACCTGTGGTTGAAACCCTCTCCGGCCTCGAGCGCCGTATAGAACTTTCGGTCTTGCTGGCCGACGTCGAAACAGCTGTTCAAGCTGAACTCAAGCGCGTCGCGCGTACTGCGAAGGCTCCTGGTTTTCGTCCAGGCAAGGTGCCGATGGCGATGCTTGAGCGTACACACGCTCCTGGAATCCGCTACGACGCGATCAATGACAAAGTGGGGCAAGCGTTTGAAAAAGCGATCGAAGCTGCTGGTTTGCGCATCGCAGGTGCACCCAAGCTCGAGCCCAAGACAGAAGGCACCCCCGAAGGCACATTGGCTTTTTTCGCAACGTTTGAGGTTTATCCTGCCGTGACAGTGCCTGATTTATCAGCTCTGAAGATCAAGCGTGCCGTGACGACTGTAGGCGAGGCCGAGGTCCAGCGCACTGTGGATATTCTGCGCAAGCAACGCGCTGAGTACGCAGCGCGCGATGGACGCGCAGCACAAGATGATGACCGTGTCACACTGGATTTTGCGGGCACGATTGACGGTGTTCCTTTTGAAGGCGGCAAGGCTGATGCTTTCCCCTTCGTATTAGGCCAGGGCCGCATGCTGCCTGAGTTTGAGGCTGCTGCGCGCGGCATGAAAGCCGGTGAGACCAAGGTATTTCCGTTGGCTTTTCCTGCTGACTACGGTGGCAAGGATGTTGCAGGCAAGACTGCCGAGTTCACTATCACGATCAAAGAAGTGGCAGAGCCCGTATTGCCCGTGGTTGATGCGGAATTCGCAAAATCACTCGGCCAGGCTGAAGGCGACGTTGAAAAACTACTTGCTGATATCCGCGGAAACATCGAGCGTGAAGTGAAAGCGCGCACCTTAGCTCGGACGAAGACGAGTGTGATGGACGCTTTGATTGGCGCTGCTAGCTTCGATGTACCGAAGGCGCTGGTTGATAGCGAGTGTCAAGCCCGTGTACAAGCTGCGCGTGCCGAACTGACTCAGCGTGGCGTGCCGAATGCGGACAAAATGCCTATCCCCGCTGATGCTTTCACCGCAGAGGCTGAGCGTCGCGTACGTCTCGGCTTGCTCGTGTCGGAACTCGTTCAACAAGCACAGTTGCAGGCTAAGCCTGAGCAAGTGCGTGCGCGTATTGAAGAATTCGCTGGTAACTATGAGAAACCAGCTGAAGTGGTTAGTTATTACCTTTCAGACCGTGCCCGTCGCGCCGAGGTGGAAGGTATTGTGTTGGAAGACAACGTAGTTCAGCATGCCTTGGCAAAAGCCCAGGTTGAGGACGAACAAGTACCTTTTGATCAAATCATGGGAACGGCCTAAATGGAACGTTTTACCGACTTTTATGCATCCATGCACGGTGGGTCCTCTGTGACCCCAACCGCTCTTGGATACATTCCAATGGTGATTGAGCAGTCGGGGCGAGGCGAACGCGCTTTCGACATTTATTCCCGTCTGCTTAAAGAGCGTGTGATTTTCCTAGTGGGACCGGTCAACGACCAGTCCGCCAATCTGGTTGTGGCTCAATTGTTGTTTCTTGAGTCTGAAAACCCAGATAAGGACGTTGCGCTCTACATCAATGCGCCTGGTGGGTCGGTTTACGCTGGTATGGCCATTTATGACACGATGCGCTTCATCAAGCCCGAGGTATCGACCTTGTGCACGGGCCTCGCCGCCAGTATGGGAGCCTTTTTGTTGGCTGCTGGGAATAAGGGTAAGCGTTTCTCCCTGCCTAATTCGCGCATCATGATTCATCAACCTTCGGGTGGTGCGCAGGGTCAAGCCTCTGATATCCAAATTCAGGCACGCGAGATTCTGGATTTGCGTGAGCGTTTGAATCAAATGCTTGCCGAGAACACTGGCCAGTCAGTTGAACGTATCGGTATTGACACTGAGCGTGATAACTTTATGTCGGCTGCGGATGCGGTGACGTACGGACTTATTGATAAAGTCCTGACTTCGCGCGCTGACTCGGTATAAAGACGCACGCTGATTTAAACCTGTAATGGATCGCTATGACAGATAACAAAGGGTCAGCCCCAACCAAGACTTTGTATTGTTCGTTCTGCAACAAGAGCCAACACGAAGTCCGTAAGCTGATCGCCGGCCCGTCGGTATTTGTGTGTGATGAGTGCATCGACTTATGTAATGACATCATCCGCGAAGAAGCCCAAGCCCAAGCGCGTGAGTCGATCCGTACAGACCTCCCCACGCCCGCAGAAATCAAAGCGTTTCTCGATCAATATGTGATCGGTCAAACGACGCCCAAGCGTGTGCTAGCGGTTGCGGTCTACAACCACTACAAGCGCTTGCGCCACGGTGAAGTCAAGGGCGATGATGTCGAACTGTCCAAGAGCAATATTCTGCTGATTGGTCCAACGGGCTCCGGCAAGACTTTGTTGGCTCAGACGTTGGCGCGGCAATTGAACGTACCCTTTGTCATGGCAGATGCGACGACGCTCACCGAAGCGGGCTATGTTGGCGAAGACGTTGAAAACATCATTCAGAAATTGCTTCAAAACTGCAACTACGAAGTCGAAAAAGCGCAACGCGCGATCGTGTATATCGACGAAATCGATAAGATTTCCCGCAAGGCGGATAACCCCTCTATCACCCGTGACGTGTCGGGCGAGGGTGTGCAACAAGCACTGCTTAAACTGATTGAAGGTACGGTGGCTTCTGTTCCGCCACAAGGTGGTCGCAAGCACCCTAATCAAGATTTTGTTCAGGTTGATACGACCAACATTCTCTTTATTGTTGGTGGTGCGTTCGACGGACTCGAGAAAGTCATTCGCAACCGCACAGAGCGTTCCGGTATTGGTTTCGGCGCCTCAATTGACTCAAAGATCGAGCAGTCTGCAGGAGATACTTTCCTGGAAGTCGAGCCCGAAGATCTCGTCAAATTCGGTCTGATTCCTGAGCTGGTTGGACGCTTGCCTGTCGTGGCGACGTTGCAAGAGCTCGATGAGGAAACGCTGATTCAAATTCTGACTGAGCCCAAGAATGCTTTGGTCAAACAGTTTCAGAAGCTCTTCGCCATGGAAGGTGCTGAGCTTGAAATCCGCCCGGGTGCTTTGCGCGCAATCGCTCGCAAAGCAATTAAGCGGAAGACGGGTGCGCGTGGATTGAGGTCTATCCTTGAATCTGCCTTACTAGACACCATGTATGAATTGCCCACACAGGGCAATATCAAACGTGTCGTGCTCGACGAGGCTGCAATTGATGGTCAGGGCAAGCCTTTGTTGGTGTATGCCGATGAAGCTGAAAAACAGCCCCCGGCATCGCCTTCCAGCGTCCGAGACGCCGCTGCTTGAACCGAAACTAAACCCTAGCGGTAACTCTAGTTTCCAGCCCCTTTTTAGGGGCTTTTGTTCATTCTCAAGGCTGAATCTTGAAATTTCGGCTATTGTCCATATAACAAGTACATTCGCGAAGTGCGATGTGTTGTGTCGATGAATCAGTTCGGATTTATCGGGTTTTTCTTAGGATGTCGTCATGTCTGGAAATCAGATCCTGCCCTCTGAAGCAATTAACCTGCCTTTATTGCCCTTGCGCGATGTGGTGGTGTTTCCCCACATGGTGATCCCGCTATTCGTGGGACGTCCGCGTTCGATTCGAGCGCTAGAGGCCGCTATGGAAGCGGGCAAGAGCATCATGCTTGCTGCCCAAAAATCGGCTGGCAAGGACGATCCTACGCCTGAAGATGTGTACGAGATCGGCTGTGTAGCAACCATTTTGCAAATGCTGAAGCTGCCAGACGGAACCGTCAAAGTGTTGGTCGAGGGCGCACAACGCGCTCGCGTGACAGAAATACAAGATGTAGAGACCCATTTCACGTCCGAGCTCGTGCCGATTGCACCTGACGTGACCATGGGTGCTGAGATCGAGGCCTTGCGCCGCGCGATCGTTAGCCAGTTTGAGCAATACGTCAAACTTAACAAAAAGATTCCCCCAGAAATTCTGACATCGCTTGCCGGAATCGATGACGCGGGTCGCTTAGCCGATACGATTGCCGCTCACTTGCCTTTGAAGCTTGAGCAAAAACAAAAGATGCTCGAAATCATCTCGACTTCGGAGCGACTTGAGGCCTTGTTGAGCCAACTCGAGACTGAGATTGACATCTTGCAGGTCGAGAAGCGTATTCGCGGCCGCGTGAAAAAGCAGATGGAGAAGAGCCAGCGCGACTACTACCTGAACGAGCAGGTCAAAGCGATTCAGAAAGAGTTTGGCGAGGGCGAAGAGGGCGCTGATATCGAAGAGCTTGAGAAGAAAATCCAAGCTGCCCATTTACCGAAGGATGCACGCAAGAAAGTTGATGGTGAACTCAAGAAATTGAAGCTCATGTCGCCCATGTCAGCGGAAGCGACGGTGGTGCGTAACTACATCGATACAGTGATTGGTTTGCCTTGGCGCAAAAAGAGCAAGGTCAACAACTCGATCCCTAACGCAGAAAGCGTCTTGGATGCTGACCACTATGGCCTGGACAAGGTCAAAGAACGCATCTTGGAATATCTCGCAGTCCAGCAACGCGTGGATAAGGTGAAAGCACCGATCCTCTGTTTGGTGGGGCCTCCAGGCGTTGGTAAGACATCGCTTGGGCAGTCTATTGCCAAGGCAACGAATCGTAAGTTTATTCGCATGGCCTTGGGTGGTGTGCGTGACGAAGCTGAGATTCGTGGTCATCGCCGCACCTACATTGGTTCGATGCCCGGCAAGATTTTGCAAAACATGTCCAAGGTGGCTGTGCGCAATCCGTTGTTCCTGCTCGATGAAATTGACAAGCTTGGAATGGATTTCCGCGGGGATCCTGCGTCAGCTTTACTTGAGGTGTTGGATCCAGAACAAAACCACACCTTCCAAGATCACTACGTCGAAGTGGATTTTGATTTGTCGGATGTCATGTTCGTGGCAACCAGCAATACGTTGAATATCCCTGCGGCTTTGCTCGATCGTATGGAAGTTATTCGTTTGTCTGGTTACACCGAAGACGAGAAGATTCACATCGCCAAAGAGCATTTGTTGCCAAAGGTCATGAAGAATAATGGTGTCAAGCCTGAGGAGTTGAAGGTCGACGAATCAGCGATGCGAGACATTGTTCGCTATTACACGCGTGAGGCGGGCGTGCGCTCGCTCGAGCGTGACGTCGGCAAAATCTGTCGTAAAGTCGTGAAGAAGTTGCTGGCTGAGTCTGAGGCCAATAAGGCGGCGAAGTCTGATGCGGTTATTCCACAAGTCGTGGTTACCTCCGAGAACTTGAGTGATTACCTCGGTGTGCGCCGTTATAACTTTGGTATGGCCGAGAAAGAAAACCAGATCGGTCAAGTCACTGGGTTGGCGTGGACTGAAGTTGGCGGTGATTTGCTGACGATTGAAGTCGCAGACATGCCCGGTAAGGGAGTGATTCAGCGCACCGGATCGATCGGTGATGTGATGAAAGAGTCGGTCGAGGCTGCGCGCAGTGTTGTGCGCGCGCGTGCAGCCCGCTTAGGTATTGCGGACTCGATATTTGAGAAGCGCGATATTCACGTTCACTTTCCAGAAGGCGCGACACCTAAAGACGGTCCGTCCGCGGGTATCGCGATCACGACTGCAATCGTATCGGCGCTCACGCACATCCCCGTGCGCGCTGATGTCGCGATGACGGGTGAGATAACTCTGCGCGGTGAAGTGCTGGCGATTGGCGGCTTGAAAGAGAAGCTGTTGGCTGCACACCGCGGTGGTATCAAGACAGTGTTGATACCTGAAGAGAACGTTAAGGATCTTGCCGAGATTCCGGATAACGTAAAGAATCATCTCGAGATCGTGCCAGTGCGTTGGATCGATAAAGTGTTGGAAGTTGCTCTGTCGAGTCCAACAAAACCCTTGCCTGAGGAAGCACCGGTTGCGCAGGATGTTGTGGCTAAACCCACAGGTACTGCGACGGATCCGGTGATCAAACACTGAGTGCAAGTTTTTGTAGATAGTGTGCGGCTCGACAAGTGGTTGTGGGCCGCACGTTTTTACAAATCGCGCACGATTGCTGCGACGGCAATTGAAGCGGGGCGTGTGCACGTTGGCGAAGATCGTGCCAAGCCTGCCCGACTGATTAAAGTTGGCGACAAGCTAACTATTCATCGTGAGCAAGAGCGCGTAGAAATATTTGTGCGTGGGATCACCGAGACCCGACGATCGGCTACGTTGGCGCGTCTGCTGTATGAAGAAACGGCGGAGAGTGTTCTGGCTCGTCAAACTGCAGCAGAGCGACGCAAATATTACGTTGAGCCATCTCAAAATATTGAAGGTCGACCGACCAAACGAAATAGACGAGCACTCGAGCGCTGGCGCGACGCTTAGCCTGCGCCAACGAATCTTTCTTATTGCAGTGGTGTGCTGCGAATGAGTCCGAGCGCAATGCCTTCGATCGAAAAATCTTGATCCGCGGTCACGACGATTGGGTCGAAATCGGTGTTTTCAGGCAAGAGTTCGATGTGTGAACCTTGTTGATTCAGACGCTTCACAGTGACTTCGTCGTCGATACGCGCTACGACGATCTGCCCATTGCGCGCCACGTTGGTTTTTTTCACTGCGAGCAAGTCGCCATCAAGAATGCCGATGTCACGCATACTCAGACCCTTTACTTTCAAGAGGTAGTCTGGAGTTTGAGTGAACATGTTTGGATCGACTTGGATTTCTTTTTCAATGTTTTCTGTGGCAAGAATTGGGAAGCCAGCAGCAACACGTCCAACAAGCGGTAATAAGACCTGACCCATGCCTGGCGGAGGTGTAGGGGTGAGGTGATCGATCGACTGGGAGCGGACGCGTTCTGGATCGATGTCGGTGTCGCCATAAAAATCTGCAGCCGCTTCAGTCAACCGAATGCCGCGCGAGGCACCGGCGGTGAGCTCAATAACGCCCTTGCGGGCGAGGGCGCGCAAGTGATCCTCGGCAGCGTTCGCAGATTTGAACCCTAACGTTTGGGCAATTTCTGCTCTGGTCGGGGGAAAACCGGTGTTTATAACGGCTTCGCGGATAAGATCCAGAATTTGTTGCTGCCGGTCGGTCAGTTTGATTGACATGATCAAGCCTATTGAGCTGTTTATCACTATATATTCATACAGCGCTGTATTTATATACAGCGTATTTTGCACGAATATTTCCAACAGTGCAAACTTTTTTTACCAAAAACTCCGACCGACTGTTTTTGACTCCTAGCGACATCAATTTTTTGGGTCCCCGGACACGTCATTTTGTTTGAATTCTCCCTATGAGATGGCTGCGAGGTTATGCGTGAAATCAGAGGGTATTTGTAATATGACGTTTACATTTCATGCGTAAGATTTAGGTAATTATGCGCAATTACCTATTTAAGGCTTTGATGATGTCAGTTTTGCCCCGTGTTTCCTCAGCGCGAAGCGTTGCGGGAGAGGTAAGTTTTGGTCTACCTAAATCGTTGAAGTGCGTTTAGGGGCAAACATGTTAAGAAAAGCACAGGGCAACTCGGGTCATACGCACTTAATCCCGCTCACGTTAGCGCAAAAAAACATTTATTCGCTTCATGCAGTGGATCCGTCTGGATACGCATGCAGTCTCGCGCATTATCGAGACATCCGCGGACCTTTCGAGGTTAGCCAATTTACCAAAACGGTAGGTAAGGTGCTACGTAGTGTGCCAACGTATCGCTTGGCGATTGAGATGTCGGGGCAGACTCCTTACTTGCGTGAAGTCGAGTCGTTCGAGCCGAGCTTAATTCAACTTGATTTTTCGCAAGATGCGAATCCGTTTCACGCTGCACACCAGTGGATGGAGCAGGAGCGCAAGCGCCCCTTTGACTTAGCCGTGGGGCCGCTATTTAGACTGGCAGTCATCAAGGTTGGGCCTGCACGCCATTTGTTTTTCCACTGTCATCATCAAATCATTGCGGACCTCTCGGGCGGTTTTCAATTTGAACGGTGGGTGTTCGAGCTCTATCGTGATTTGCAAGCAAAAATTGATGTGATGAGCCCTCATAACTTTTCTGATGCTCTTGAGGTCGAGGAGTGCTATCTCTCTTCGGCTCAAGCTGACGCAGACAAAGAGTATTGGCACGAGCGTTTAAAAAGCGTCGAGCGTCAGTTAAGTTTGTCTCGTAAAGCATTAGGTGCTGCGCGCGGTGAGATTATCACGAGAGAGTTGACGCTGACAGCATCGTTAGTGTCAGCCTTGAATGGGTTGTCGCGCAAACATCGCATTTCATTACCAAATTTCTTGATTAGCCTTGGCGCTCTCTATTACGCGCGGATGACGAATCAACAAGATGTTTTGGTTGAAGTGCCTGTCGCGCTTCGATCGCGTACCGAAGATCAGCTGGCGGTCGATGTGCGCTCGAATGCAATCTATCTGCGAGTCGGGATCGACTCTGGAAAAACGTTTGAGAGTTTTTTTGCGGAGTGTGATGCGTCGCTAAATACAGGGACGCAGCATGGTCAGTATCGGCATGACGTCCTGCGTAGCGAACTTGGATTTGACTCAGGCTTGAGTCAGTTCTGTGTTGGTGTTGAAACCCCGGCAGAGCTTCCCTCAATCGAAGGGCTGACATTCCAGCTCCATAGACTTCATAGCGGATTCGCTAATGACCTCGCCTTAAATTTTGAAATCGATCAACATGCAAAGACAATTTGCTTAAAGCTGAGCGGCGACGGCTTGCGCTATGAGGCGGTCGAGCTAGAGGCGCATCTTGTGCGCCTGGCGCATTTCCTTGAACGTGTCGTGATGGCCAGCGTTGAGCAATTGGTTGCTTCGATCCCGCTGCTCGATGAGCAAGAGTATGAAAAAGTGCTTGTCACGTTCAATCAAGCGTCGCTTGCGGATGATCCGCTGAGCTTGCCGTCGATGTTCGAGAAGCAGGTCAGCCTAACGCCTGACCAAACGGCTGTGATCTTTGGTGATCACCGTATTAGTTTCCGTGAGTTAAATGGCCGAGCAAATGAGCTTGCGCAGATCTTAATCAAACTCGGTATTGGGCCAGATCAAATCGTCGCGTTGGCTCTGCCGCGTTCGATTGAGATGATCGTTGGACTGGTCGCTGTTCTCAAAGTTGGTGCTGCGTATTTGCCATTAGACACATCTACGCCGACACAACGAATTCAGTACATGCTGGATGATTGTCAGGCTGCGCTCGTCGTAACGGACTCATCCCTGTTGGCCGAGACTCAGTTGCATGATGTTCTGTTTCCTACGGATCACGCTTCACCATACAAGGCTATTCTTGACCTAAGCGATGCACGCGTATTGCAAGAAATTAGCCAGCGTTCGAGTAACCCGAAGCAAAACAGCATTGGTTTCTCGCCCGATCATCTTGCCTATGTTGTCTATACCTCTGGGTCAAGTGGCTTGCCCAAGGGCGTTGCCGGAACCGCTCGCGCTCTGGCAAATCGAATTATCTGGGGCGCCAAGCAGATTCCGTTATCTGTCGGTGACACGGTCATTGCGCGAAGCTCTTTTGCGTTTATTGATGGCTCAACCGAGTTATTGAGTGCGCTATCGCAGGGCGCGGTGATTCACCTGCAAAGCGCTGAGCAAGGGCGAGACGCACATCACCTTCTGGCGCTACTGGAACAGGCGCCCGCTGCGCGCATGAACGTTGTGCCTAGCTTGTTGAATGCGATCACACAGCTCGTCGATAAAGATGATGAGATCGGTGACTCTCTAGGCACGATTGTGAGTAGCGGGGAGTATTTATCAGCCGAGATAAAGAACCAAGTGTTATCTCGGTTACCCAAGCTTCGCCTGATCAATCTATACGGAATGACGGAAGCTGCTGGTGATAGCACCTACACCGAAGCCGATGAGTCTGATGTGTCGATTGGGCGTCCGATTTGGGGGACGCAGATTTATGTCTTAGATGCGATGCTGAACCCCGTGCCCGTTGGCGTAGCGGGGGAGTTGTATATCGCGGGTGCTGGCCTTGCGCGTGGCTACCTCGGGCGTGCTGGGATGACCGCCGAGCGCTTCATTGCTAATCCGTTTGAGCGCACGGGTGCGCGGATGTACCGTACGGGCGACTTAGCGCGTTGGCGCGAGGACGGCAACATCGAGTACCTGGGACGTGCGGATCGTCAGGTCAAGATCCGAGGCTTCAGGATTGAGCTTGGTGAGATTGAGGCGGCGATTGCGCAGTTTGATGCGGTTGCGCAAGTGACGGTGCAGGCTCGCGAGATTGCGGGCGAGAAGCGCTTGGTGGCGTA
>JACCDO011900331.1_pt1 | contig 10267 bp, 11 predicted proteins | sample 7446101 | NCBI WGS metagenome assembly JACCDO01 (sample SAMN15323440, study PRJNA562643) | freshwater metagenome | isolation source: river surface water | place: USA:Blue River Watershed | collected 2017-08-16
CATTGCACCGTTCAAATACCCAAGGCGTGTGGTGTTTTGCGATGCCATGCCACGCACCGAGACGGGTAAGTTGCAGCGCTTTAAATTGCGTCAGCAAGCGATGGCCTTCAACGCCGACAAATAAGGAGCAGAAGATGTCACAAGACACATTGAGGGTACTTCAGCCAGAGGGCTGGGCGCCTGCCAAAGGCTATGCCAATGGCATTGCCGCCCGCGGTGAAATGATTTTTGTAGCGGGCATGATTGGCTGGAATGGCCAGTGCCAGTTTGAAACCGATGATTTTGTGGCGCAGTGCAAACAAGCTTTGCAAAACATTGTGGCCACATTGGCCTGTGCGGGGGCCGGGCCCGAGCACATGGCCCGCATGACCTGGTACGTGAAAGACAAAAAAGAGTATGTGGCGCGTGGACGCGAACTGGGCAAGGTCTACCAAGAGGTGATGGGCAGAAACTACCCCGCCATGACCTTGGTTCAAGTGGCCGACTTGGTGGAAGACCGGGCTTTGGTGGAGATTGAGGTGACGGCCGTTAAGCCTTGACAATCAGTTTCTGCAGAATGGATTTGAGAGTGGCGCTGTGCGCTTGACCCAAGAGGTTCAAAACTTGTTGCTCGTGTTGATGGGCTTTTTTCAGAAGCGGCTTGACCAGTTTCTGACCTGCCGGTGTCAAACTCACCCAGGCCTGGCGCTTGTCTTGTGTGCAAGGTGTGCGAACAAGCAAGTTGTCTGTTTCCATTCTGAGAACCATCTTGGTCACGGTGGGTTGTTTGGCCAACACAATCTCGGCCAATTCACCCACGGTGCGTTGTTTGACGCCCGACAAGGACGCCAGTATTCGCCACTCGGACACCGTGAGTCCTGCCGCTTCAACTTGGGCATGAAATTCTGAAGAAATGGTGAAGCTGGCCCGTGCAAGCAAGTACGGTAAATAGCTGTCAACAAATTCTGAGTTGGCCATGGTGGGCAATGACGCCAATCAAGCTGGCAGTTTTTGGGCGCTGTAAAAGCCGCCTTGTTGATGCACCAAGGGTGACCCGTCGGCAAAACCACATTGCTCAACTTCACCCACAAAAATGATGTGATCGCCCTCGGTGTATTGGCTGCGGTTGCGACATTCAAACCAAGCCAATGCGCCTTTTAAAACAGGTAATTTGGCAGCACCCAAGGCATAGTCAACGCCACTGAAGCGATCGCCTTGTCCGAATGCGAATTGATGGCACAAAGCCAATTGCTGTTCGCTCAAAATGTTGATGACGTAGTGCGATGTCTTTTGAAACGACGGCACGGTGCGTGATTTCAAGCCCAAGCTCCAGACCACCAAAGGGGGCGTCAGTGACACGCTGTTGAACGAGCTGGCGGTGAGCCCTACAAATTGATGCCCCCATTCAGCGGGATTGGCCTCACCCAATTGATGGGTGGTAATGACCGAGACACCTGTTGGAAAGCGTGAGAGCGCTTGCTTGAAGTGCGGGGCGTCGAAGTTGGGGCTAGGGGAATTCATGAGCTGATTGTATGAAATTTCATATAAACTTGCTGGCACATAGAAATGGCAAGCCGTCCAAAGTGCTTGTCACAAGGAGTTGTCATGCTGATTGAGCAAATCGAACACCGTTGGTTGACTGCCTTTGAGCGCACCTTCGCCCTGTGCAAAATTCAAGAAGGTGACGTGGTGGCGTTGCTCACCGAGAGTCAGTCGCGCCGGATCAACGTGGATTTGGCCCGCATCAGTTTGCAGCGCATGGGCGCCAAAATCTTTGAAGTGTGTTTGCCCACACCGGCACTTTCAGCGCCTGCCCCCGTGCGTTCAACAGGTGCCACCGATGTCATTCAGCATTTGGCACCCGTGGTGGCAGCCCTGCAACGTGCCCATGTGGTGATCGATTGCACCGTGGAAGGCATGTTGCATGCGCCTGAATTGCCCGCCATCCTGAAAGGGGCCGATGGCGTGGTGCCACGCTTGTTCATGATCTCCAACGAGCACCCCGAAATTTTGGAGCGCACAGTGCCCGATCCCGCGCTGGAGTCGGTGGTCCGCAATGCCATGAAGAAATTGCGTGGCACGCAGCACATGCATGTGTCCTCCAAGGCGGGCACCGACTTGAACATTCAACTGAAGTCGGCAGTGGTGGGCGGTGTCTGGGGTTTTTGCAGCAAGCCCGGCATGGTGTCGCACTGGCCAGGTGGCTTGGCCTTGGCCTTTCCCGCAGCCGGCAGTGTCAATGGTCGCTTGGTGATGGCGCCTGGCGATGTCAACCTGACGTTCAAGCGCTACCTGCGTGACACCATTGCATTAACCATCGAAAACGACACCATCACGCGGATCGAAGGCGAAGGTGTGGATGTTGAGATGATGCGTTCCTATTACCAAGCTTGGATTGACAAAGAAGGCCATCGCGATGCCTGTGCGGTGTCGCACGTGGGTTTTGGTTTGAACCCCGCCGCGCGCTGGGACGCCATGACCTTTTACGACAAACGCGATTGCAATGGCACCGAGTTGCGTGCCTTTGCAGGCAACTTTTTGTACTCCACAGGCGCCAACGAAGTGGCGGGTCGACACACCCTGGGCCACTTTGATTTGCCCATGCGTGGCTGCACCATTGCGTTGGACGGCCAGTGCGTGGTGAACGAAGGCACATTGGTGCCAGGCGTGTTTGAAAGTCCAGCGTCATGATGGCCGACTTGCCCTCTTGGATGGAGGCGGGCCCTGCCGATGCCCAAACCACAGTGGTTTTTTTGCATGGCATCGGTGGCGGAAAAAAAGGCTTTCAGTCGTCTGTCGATTGCTTTGCCAGCAAGGGTTACCGTGCGCTGGCTTGGGACATGCCAGGTTATGGCGACAGCCCATTGACGGGCGTACTCAGTTTTGACAGCCTGGCGCGCTCTCTGGAACGCATGCTGAACCAAGCGAATGTTCAAAAGGCGGTGCTGGTGGGGCACAGCATGGGGGGCATGGTGGCCTTGCAAGCATGGACCCATTGCCCAGAACGCATTCAAGGCCTGGTGATCGCCGCCAGCAGTCCTGCGTTTGGTCAACAGGATGGCGACTTTCAGCAGCAGTTTGTGGCACAGCGTCTGGCCCCTTTGAATGCAGGCAAAACCATGGCCCAAGTGGCCGACCGTTTGGTGCCGAGCATGGTGGCACCACAGGCTTTGCCACCCGGTGTGATGTTGCCAGACTATCCCCCCGGATTGGCCTTGGCGCATGCCTGCATGTCTGCGGTACCGCCCGACACTTACCGTGCGGCATTGCAAGCCTTGGTGACCTTTGAGCAACGCGCGGCCTTGCCCAGCATCACAGTGCCCACTTTGTGTCTGGCAGGCGAGCACGACAAAACAGCGCCTCCTGAAGTTTTGCGACGCATGGCGCAAAAGATTCCGGGCGCGCAATTCGAATGCATTCCAGGCGTTGGCCATTTGATGGGCTTTGAACAAGAAGCACCCTTCCACCAGGCCATCTTGAATTTTTGTACCGCCTCATTTTGAGGTTGCAGGAGACCCCATGCGCAACAACCCAACTGCCACCAGCAGCACCCCTTACAACAGCACCGCCAACTACATGCCGATCAGTGGCGAGGACTATCCGCTGACCGAGAAGCAGAAGAAGTTGATGGCCATGGCCCATGACCTGGGCAAGCACAAATTTGCGCCACGTGCTGCACAACTTGATCGCGATGCGCAATTCCCCTTTGAGAATTACAAAGACATGAAGGACAGCGGCTTGCTGGCTTTGTGTGTCCCCGAAGCCCATGGTGGTTTGGGTGCAGACTATGCCACCTACGCCATGGTCTCGGCAGAAATTGGCCGCTGGTGCGGCGCAACGGCGCTGACGTTCAACATGCATGTGTGCACCATGATGTGGAGTGGCTTGTTGTCTGAAGATTTGGACATGACGCCAGAACAACGTGCGCTGCACCGTGTGCATCAAAAGTCTCACTTTGCACGCGTGGTCAATGACGGTGCCATTTATGCACAACCTTTTTCTGAAGGCGGCGCTGCAGCGGCAGGCGCGCAGCCTTTTGGCACGCAAGCTGTCAAGGTTGAAGGCGGTTGGCGCATCAATGGCAAAAAGATTTTTGCTTCTTTGTCCGATGCGGCCGATTATTTTGGCGTGTTGTGCACAGAGAAAAAGCCCGATGCAGATTTGTCAAGGCGCGACACCCTTTATTTGGCCATTCCGCGCACTGCACCAGGCCTGACCGTTGAAGGTGATTGGGATCCTTTGGGCATGCGTGCCACCGTGTCACGCAATTTGATTTTCAAAGACGTGTTTGTGCCTGAGGATGCTGCGTTGATGCCGCAAGGGGTTTACTTTCAGGCGGCCAGTCGCTGGCCGCACATGTTCATGACCTTGTCGCCCACCTACATGGGCATTGCTCAGGCCGCTTATGACTTCACGGTGGCTTATTTGCGCGGTGAAATATCAGGCACCGGTCCGGTCAAGCGTCGCCAATTTGCCACCAAGCAAATTGCGGTGGCAGAAATGTTTGTCAAGTTAGAGCAGACGCGCAATTTGTTTTTGCGTGCCATTGAAGACGCCAAAATCGATCCGCCCAAATCCTCTCGCCTGCGCGCCTATGCCGCGCAGTACACCATCATGGAAAACGCACAGGACATTGCGCGATTGGCGATTCGCACATGTGGCGGTCAGTCGATGCTGAAGTCGTTGCCACTCGAGCGTTTGTACCGCGATGCGCGTTGCGGCTCGCTCATGCTGCCGTGGACGGCAGAGTTGTGCCTCGATCGTTTGGGCCGAGAAACGCTGTACGAAGCCGGCGAACAAGACGAATGAACGAAAGCTCGGCATTGGCCCAACGCTTTCGAGCGTTGGCGCAAAGTCAGCCCACGCACTTGGCCATGCGCTTTGGCATGCCAGGGCAGGCGGAAGACATCGACTTTGCCAAATTTTGGCGGCGAGTGGAACGTGTCACCGGTCATCTGCAAGTCACCCTGGGTTTGCATGCCGGTCAACGCGTGGCATGGCTGGGTTTGAACCATGAATTGCAGTGCGTGACCTTGGTCGCGTGTGCGCGACTGGGTTTGATTTTCATGCCGCTCAATTTTCGATTGGCACTGGCCGAGCTCAATGCGGTGTTGCAAGATGCGCAGCCGAGTTTGCTGGTACATGACGACCTGCATGCAGACACGGCCAAGGCCTTGACCCAAGAAGGGCAGGTCTTTGGCCTCAAGTCATGTCCATTGGTTGATTTGATTGCCACATCGTCCTCCAAAGATTTGACTTTGCCAGCGGTATCGGCCGATGCAGATGTGCTGTTGGTCTATACCTCTGGCACCACCGGCTTGCCAAAAGGTGCAGTGCATACGCAAGCGGGTTTGTTGGCCAATGCCAAAGCCAGTCATGAGGCGCATCAGTTCAAATCGAAAGACATTGTGTTGTCTGCCTTGCCCATGTTCCATGTGGGCGGACTGTGCATTCAAACCTTGCCAGCCTTGTTGTCGGGTGTGACGGTGCACTTGCATCCGCGCTTTGAAGCTGCCGCTTGGCTGCATGCCGTCTCGCAAGGCGACCTGGCAGAACGCCCCACTTTGTCATTGTTGGTGCCCGCAACCCTCAGGGCGGTGCTTGAGCATCCTGAATGGCCTCAAGCAAATCTACAAAGCTTGCGCGGCATCATGGCAGGCTCTTCAACTTTGCCTGTTTCGTATTTGGAAAAGTTCCATGCGCGCGGTGTTCCAGTGGGGCAAATTTATGGCGCCACCGAAACGGGCCCGGTCAGCGTGATATTGAAATTTCAAGATGCCATGGTGCGCATGGGGTTTGCGGGCTGGCCTCATGCTGACTTGTCATTGAAGCTCATCGATGCGCAGGGCCATGAAGTGGCGCAGGGCGAAACCGGTGAAGTGTGCGTGCGTGCGCCGAATGTCATGCGGGGTTATTGGCATCTTGGCAATCCCAAAGCGTTGAAGGGTTTGCAGGACGGATGGTTTCATTCGGGGGACATGGGTTATTTGGATGCCCAGGGGTGCTTGCAAATTGTAGGTCGCAACAAAGACATGATCATTTCGGGTGGCGAGAACATTTACCCCGCAGAAATTGAAAATGCGTTGGCTTCGTTTCCGGGCGTGGCGGAATGCGCCGTGGTGGGCTTGCCCGACGATCGATGGGGTGAGGTGCCTGTATTGGTTCTGGTTCGCCAAGCCAATCCAGAAGGTGTGAACCTGCAAGCCGATGCGGTGTTGTCGCACTTGCAAGGTCAGATTGCGCGATTCAAATTGCCAAGACGCGTGTTGTTCATGCCGCAATTGCCAAAAAGCGCGTTGGGCAAAGTGCAAAAACCCCTGCTGCAACAACAACTTCTGGCGTCGATTTCCTAGACAATGCGAGAATGACCCGGAACAGGAGTTCTCATGACTTGGTTGATCATTGGTTTGATTTTATTTTTAGGGGCACATTCCATTCGGATGGTGGCCGATGATTGGCGGACCCAGGCGATTGCATCGTGGGGCGAAAAACCCTTCAAAGGCGTGTACTCCCTGCTGGCCCTGGTGGGGTTTTACGCCATGGTGACGGGCTATGCAGAAGCACGCTTGCAGACGGTGGCGCTTTGGACGCCGCCCATTGCCACACGCCATGTCAGTGTGTTGCTGATGCTCTTTGCCAGCGTGCTGATGGCGGCCGCTTATGTGCCTCGCAATCACCTCAAAATGCGCATGGGTCATCCCATGGTGTTGTCGGTCAAGGTTTGGGCCTTGGCGCACTTGTTGGCCAACGGCAATTTGGCCGATGTGGTCTTGTTTGGCAGTTTCCTGGTGTGGTCGGTGTTCAATTTCAAAGCAGCCAGAGCACGCGATCGCGCTGCAGCACCCGAAGCGCTGCGCTTGCAGGCTGACGGTGCTGAAAACACAAGCGCTGTACCTGGTGACCAACCCATCGCAAATACAACAGCCACCCTCTTGACCGTGCTGATCGGCGTGGCCCTGTGGGCACTGTTTGTGTTTTATTTGCATGTGCAGTTGGTTGGCGTTTCGCCATTGGGTTGAACCCTTTTCATTCTTACGTTTATGCCCGTCATTTCTGTCACGCTGTTACCTGGCTATCCCCCAGAGGCCCAACACCGCTTGGTGCAACGTTTGGCACAAACCGCCCGATCGGTGATTGATGCCAGCGACGCCGGCACCACCGTGTTTGTGCAAGAGGTCAGTGCCTACCGCCGCGATGGCCGTGTTTTTTCGGGGGGCGGCGCTGTGCTGCCAGAAGCCAGCCAATTGGTGGCTGAGTTTTTAGAATGCATGGCCATGCGCGATTTGGAAGCGGCCCAAGCATTTTTGTCACCGCAGTTTGAAATGGTTTTTCCAGGGGGACAAACCATGCACCAATTGAGTGAGTTGATGACCTGGGCTGCGCCGCGGTACCGACGCATTGCCAAAACCCACATGACGTTTGAAGAGTCATGGCAAGGCGATCAAACGGTGGTGTATTGCCGCGGCTTGCTGAACGGTGAGTGGCCCGACGGTCGTGAATTCAGTGGCATTCGCTTTGTCGATCGTTTTGAAGTGTGCAAAGGCCAGTTGATGCGCCAAGAGGTTTGGAACGATTTGGCGGAAATGCGCGCAAAACGCTGATTGCCAATTGCGCCAATCGACTGCAAAATCCACTGACCATGCGCACACCTTCCTCAGACTCCTCTGCTGCAGTGACTTCTGCCGTTTCAACGGATGCTTCATTCGACACGCCCAGTGCCTGGTTCGATGGCTTTGAGAAACGCCAATTCAATGTCAACGGCGTGGCGGTGTGTGCCCGCATTTCGGCGAACTGGTTGAACCACCTGGACAAGCCCGTGTTGGTCTTGCTGCACGGTTTCCCTCAAACGCATGTCATGTGGCACCGTGTGGCTCAGGCGCTCAAAAACGATTACCGCTTGGTGTTGCCCGATTTGCGCGGCTATGGCGACTCCTCACATGCGCCCGGGTTGCCCGATCACAGCAATTACAGCAAGCGGGCCATGGCGCAAGACGTGGTGGGTTTGCTTGACCAATTGAATGTGGACGATTTCTTTTTGTGTGGACACGATCGTGGGGGCCGTGTCGCACATCGCTTGGCGGTCGATTATCCGGCCCGCGTCCGACGCTTGTGTGTGCTCGACATTGCACCCACCCTGGACATGTACAACCGCACCGACATGGACTTTGCGCGTGCCTATTACCACTGGTTCCATTTGATTCAACCCAGCCCCTTGCCTGAGAAAATGATTGCTGGCAATGTGCTGCATTATTTGCACACCAAATTGGGTGGTTGGGGCTCGCATGGCACGTCGTTCATTGAGCCCGAAGCCATGGCGGAGTATGAGCGCTGCATGACCCTGGCGCCAGAACAACCTGGCGATTTGCTGCCTGCCGTGCACACAGCATGTGAAGATTACAGAGCCAGTGCTGGCATTGATTTGCTGCACGACAAGGCCAGCCGCGCACAAGATCAAAAAATCATGTGCGATACCATGGTCTTGTGGGGTGAACGGGGTGTCGTTCACAAAATGTTTGCGCCCATTCGCTTGTGGCAAGCGCAGTGCGCAGGCGAAGTGTCAGGTCATGTGGTGCCCTCGGGGCACTTCATTCCCGAGGAATTGCCCGAAGTGACGGTGGCCTCACTTCGCAAGTTCATGGTTTAAGAAGTTAATTGGCACCACAGCATTTTTTGTATTTTTTGCCACTGCCGCAACTGCAGGCATCGTTGCGACCCGGTGTGGCCTCTTTGATCACTTGCGCCACGCGAGGGCCAATGCTGCGCCAAATCTCACGCAAGTCATAAACCGCCCACAAAGCTTCGCCGTAGGCATTCAAGCGGGATTCGCTGACACTCAAGGGCCCGTCTTCGCTGAGGGCTGACAAGGTGGGCTCGTCGGTGTCGTCTTCGGTCAAGGCCACAATGGCTTCCAAAGCGGTGTCGTGCCACTGCGCCGCTTCTTTGTCTTTGGGAGCGGCCCATTCATCGGGCCAGTTTTCAACGGCAAACATAAAGCCCAAGGCCCACACTTGCGCAAAGGCGGGAATTTCCTCGCTGGCGATTTCGGCGCGTTCTTCAGGCGGCAGACTGGCAATGGCGCCGCGCACGTCCATCACTTCAGGCGCATAGGCGCTGTCTTCATCAAGGGCTTTGATTTCAGTGTCCAGCGCTGTCTTGACTTCGTCATAGCGTTGTTGCCACAAGCTTAAGAATTTGGTTTTTTGTGCGTCGTCTGAAAACCCTGCGCCGTCATCGTCAAGGCCCAACAACACAGGCAACCATTCTGATTCTGGAATGGCACGTCGGCAGCAAATCAATGCCACCAAAAAGCCTTCACAAAACTCCCACTGCGGTGTTTCTTCGTAGCGTGTGCGCAAGTCGTCCAAGATGTCGTCAAGGGCGTCGAAGTCTTCGGGTTGCAGGCCGGTCATGGGTTGTTCCTGTGATGAGAGGGATGTGGGGGCGACGTGTGTGCGCTCACCGTGTTGGCATTTCGGCGGGGTTGAGTACCACGCCCGATTGCGACAGGCGTTTCTTCATGCACAAAATGGCAGCGTCTTTGCTGAGCAAAGGCGTTGCATGCGCCACGGCCAAGTCGATGAATTTTTGGTCGTCAGGGTCTTTGCAAGTGCAGGGCGCTTTGACCGCGGGTTCAGCCGACACATGGTGTTGGTCAAAGCGATTGAGAATGTCTTGCGCTTGGATGTTGGACCGCGCCATGCGCTTCACAAGGTGAGGGTAAGTGAGCACGCGTTCCAATTCGTCGCGCATGCTGCGAGTGGCCAAATGCGCAATGCGGCCACTGAGCAAAGCATCGCGCAATGGCACCGTGGCGGGGTCTTCGAACAACCACAGATCGAGCACGATGTTGGTGTCGATCACCCATCGCTGTGCTTGATGAATCGCTTCAGCTTGCAACGCGGCTTGCGGCTCAGAGCTTGTCACGCACTGAGCCCTTCATGAGGTCAAAGCGGAACATGCGGCACTCAATGGGTCCGTTCCACATCGGTACGCGGCGCGATTCTTTCAAGCGCATTTTGGAGGGCAATTTCAAATCGGGTGTCAGCATCCAAGCGGTCCACCCGTTGTAATTCTTTTTCCAATGCGAGGCCAATTGCGCGAAGAACTCGCCGCCGTCATCACCTTCTGCAACTTCACGGGCGCGGCTTAAGTCCACGTTGTCACGTGCGCGCGTGAGTGCGCCGGACTCGCGGTATCGGTCTCGGCTGGAGACGCCCGCCACACCGGCGGCTGCAATGCGCTCGCCATAAGGGGGGTTGAGCAACATGATGCCGGGTGTTTCACAAGG
>JACCDO012417001.1_pt1 | contig 10266 bp, 7 predicted proteins | sample 7446101 | NCBI WGS metagenome assembly JACCDO01 (sample SAMN15323440, study PRJNA562643) | freshwater metagenome | isolation source: river surface water | place: USA:Blue River Watershed | collected 2017-08-16
GGCAAGTGCCAGCCCAGCGCACTTAGCCCATTGCTAAAGTAGCCTGCCCAGCCATTGGCCACGGCAGCCACACTCAGGCCATATTCCAAAATCAAATCCCAGCCCATCATCCACGCCACAATCTCGCCAAACGCGGCATAACTATAGCCATAAGCACTGCCGCAACCACCCACTGTGGCGGCTAATTCGGCATAGCATAGGGCGGCAAAAGCACAGGCTAGTCCTGCAAAAATAAATGATAGGGTGACCGCAGGACCCGCTTGGTGAGCGGCGGCATGGCCAGTCAGCACGAAGATGCCGGTGCCGATAATGGCGCCTATGCCGAGTAAAGTTAGGTCAGTGGCGCTTAAGCATTTTTTTAATTGGCTATTTTGTTGTTGATTCACCTGTTTGGTGCGCAATGTTGTTTTTATCAAAGTCCGCATACAAGCTCCCTGTCGTATTGATACGCCTAAAAAAACGCCATGCTGGCGTGTGATTAAAACGGCGCTGAGTATCAGCGCCTAGCTTGGCGCGCGGTAGAAGTGACTTAATACGCGCGTCATATAAGCGATGTCGAGTATACCAGCAGTTTCTCGAATGCTGTGCATAGACCACATGGCGCAGCCTACATCGACACAGTCCACCCCCAGTTGCGCAGCTACGATAGGCCCGACTGTGCTGCCACAGCCTAGGTCATTGCGGTGGCTATATTGCTGATAGGGCACTTCTGCTTGCTGACATAGCTGAATAAAGCGACTGCCGCTGTCTAGGCTAGTGGCATAGCGTTGATTCACATTATGTTTAATCACTGGCCCTTGATTGATGAAGACATGGTGGCAAGGGTCGTATTTATCAGCAAAATTTGGATGCAAGGCGTGTGCCATATCGGCGCTAATCATAAAGCTATCTGCCAAGCTTTGTAGATGTTGAGCGGGGCTTAATTGCAGGCTAGCAGAAATGCGGCTAAGGCTATCTGCCAACAAGTTGCTATCGGCGCCCACGGCGCTTTGGCTGCCGACTTCTTCGTGGTCGAATAAAGCGCATACGATATGTTGCGGCAGCTGCTCAGACTGCGCTTCCAGTAATGCGCTGAGCGCGCTGTAGCAAGAGGCCAAATTATCTAGTTGGCCGTCGCTGATAAATTCCTGTTGCGCCCCCCACACTGCACCGGGCTGACAGTCCAGCACATTTAAATCCATGCTGACGATATCTTGCGCCGCGCATTGCGCTTGTTGCGCAATCAGTTGCAACAGCACTTGCTCGGCTGTTTGCGGGTCTTGGCTGCTGCCAAGAATCAGTGGCAGTTGCGTTTGTTTGTTAAATTTCAGCCCTTGTTCATTCGCCTCGCGATTCAGATGAATGGCCAGATTAGGCAAACGCACCAGCGGTTGCGGGAAATGCACTAAGCGCGTTTGCAATTTGCCATCTTGTCGCACCATCACGCGCCCAGCCAAAGCTAAATCGCGATCGGCAAAGCTGGCCAAGATAGGGCTGCCATACACTTCTACTGCCAAGCGCAATAGCCCATCAGAGCTAAATGCTGCATGTGGCTTGAGTTTTAGCGTAGGTGAGTCGGTGTGCGCAGACACCATACGAAAGCCTGCGGCCGCCTGTTGCGCCAGTTTAAAGGCGATAAGCGTACCGCCACGACTGAAGTAATAGCCTTGGCCTGCTTGCAAATCCCATGCTTGATTCGCTGCCAAGGCTTGAAAGCCGGCTTGGTTTAAGCGTTGTTGGCAGGTCGCCACCACATGGGCGGGGCTGGGACTTTGATCAATAAAATCAATCAGTGCTTGTGCGCTGCTATTCATATTAGGCCTCGTCTAAGTCGATATGGGCGCTGCGGAGAGTGTGCTTATAGGTTTAACCAGTTTTTGCCGATTAAGAAATCGCTATATAACTTGGCTTCTGCGCTGCCGGCGGCTGGCTTCCAGTCATAGCGCCATTTCACTATAGGCGGCATAGACAGCAAGATAGATTCGGTGCGGCCATTGGATTGCAGGCCAAATAAAGTGCCTCGGTCAAACACCAAATTAAATTCCACATAGCGGCCACGGCGATAGGCTTGAAAGTCACGTTCACGCTCGCCGTAGGGGATATCCTTGCGCTTTTGCACGATGGGAATATAGGCGTTTAAAAACGCATCGCCCACGGCGCGTAACATGGCAAAGCTTTGCGCAAAACCAAGTTGATTGAAATCGTCAAAGAAAATGCCACCTATACCGCGTGGTTCATTGCGATGTTTTAAGAAAAAATAGTCATCGCATTGCTGTTTGAAATCGGCATATAAATGCGCATCAAACCCCTGCAAAGCGTCGCGACAGGTGCGATGGAAATGCACCGCGTCTTCTTCAAAGCCGTAGTAAGGGGTTAAGTCCATGCCACCACCAAACCACCAAATATCTTCGGCATCCGGATTATCTTTTGCATCTAAATTGGCGCCAGCTTTGGCGACAAAAAAGCGCACATTCATATGCACCGTGGGGATATACGGATTGCGTGGGTGAAATACCAGCGAGACGCCCATCGCCTGCCAAGGCCGTCCAGCGGCTTCGGGGTGGGCTGCGGTAGCAGCGGGCGGTAATCTATGACCTAAAACATGCGATAAGCCTATGCCAGCACGCTCAAAAATATTGCCTTCTTCCAACATACAAGAGGTGCCACCACCGCCCTCTGGACGTTGCCAGCTATCCTGTAAAAAGTTTTTGCCGTCTATCAGCTGTACCGCCTCGACGATGCGATTTTGTAGTCCCTGCAAATAATCCAACACTTGTTGCACTTGAATTTCGTCTTGCTTTGCGGCTGGTTGTTGCATGGCGTTTGAATCTTGCTGCTGCATACTATTTCCTTACTCGGTTACTTGGCTATTAATCTACTGGGCTATTAGGCTGTCCAACACTAGTTCAAATCTAGCTTAGCCCTTGATGGCGCGGTAGCCAATATCGCTGCGATATTGTGCGCCACTAAAGCGAATTTGTTTGACCATCTCATAGGCTTTGCTTTGCGCGTATTTGACAGTTTCGCCTAATGCGGTCACGCACAACACACGGCCACCGCTGGTCAGTACTTGCTTATCTTGTAAGCGTGTGCCAGCGTGGAACACTTGAATTTCTGGGTTTTCATAATCGCTGGGCAGGCCTTGAATAGCATCGCCAGTGCGTGGGCTATCGGGATAATCTTGCGCCGCCATCACCACCCCTAGTGCGGTGCGTCTATCCCAATCCGCTTCGATTTTGTCTAGCTCACCAGCTACCGCGTGTTGTACCAGGCTGACCAGATCTGAGCGCAAACGCATCATAATCGGTTGCGTTTCTGGGTCACCCATACGGCAATTAAACTCTAGTGTTTTCACCTCGCCATCTGGGCTAATCATCACGCCAGCATATAAAAAGCCTGTATATGGAATACCGTCGCTGGCCATGCCTTCTACCGTGGGCTTGATAATCTCGCGCATGATTTTGGCATGCAGGGTAGGCGTCACCACCGGTGCTGGTGAGTAAGCGCCCATGCCGCCGGTATTAGGTCCTTGGTCTTGGTCTAATAGACGTTTATGGTCTTGGCTGGTGGCCAGCGGCAAGATATGTTGCCCATCGACCATCACGATAAAGCTGGCTTCTTCGCCAGTTAAAAACTGCTCTATCACTACTCTAGCGCCGGCGCTGCCCAATTTATTATCCGACAACATAGCGTCTATGGCCTGATGCGCCTCATCTAGCGTCATCGCCACTACCACGCCTTTGCCAGCGGCCAAGCCATCGGCCTTAATCACGATAGGCGCACCTTGTTGCGTGACATATTGATGCGCTGCTTGCGCGTCAGTGAAGGTGGCATAAGCCGCCGTTGGAATGCCGTGGCGCAACATAAACGCTTTGGCGAAATCTTTGGAGGACTCTAATTGCGCAGCGGCTTGGCTAGGGCCAAAGATGTTTAAGCCATGTTGGCGAAATAAATCCACCACCCCTTGCGACAAGGGGGCTTCTGGGCCAACGATGGTGAGGTCAATTTTCTCTTGTTGGGCGAATGCCAATAATTCATGGATATCGCTGATCGCCACATTTTGCATATCCGGATTAAGCGCCGTGCCAGCGTTGCCGGGCGCCACATAAACACGACTGAGCGCGCGGTTCTGCGCCACTTTCCAAGCCAGTGCGTGCTCACGTCCACCACTGCCGATAATCATCACTTTCATATTCAGTTCCTCAATAGCTTGCGCGTATGGATAGCCATGGCGATTAATGACGGAAATGGCGATAGCCGGTCAATACCATGGCGATGCCATGCTCGTCCGCCGCGGCGATAACATCTTCGTCGCGTATGCTGCCACCGGGTTGAATCACGCATTTGGCGCCGGCTTCTGCCAATACGTCCAGCCCGTCACGGAACGGGAAAAAAGCGTCCGACGCCACCGCACAACCGGCCAGCGATAAGCCGGCATGTTGCGCTTTGATGGCGGCGATGCGCGTGCTATCGACACGGCTCATCTGGCCAGCGCCTACGCCCAAGGTCATGCCGTTGGCGCAGAATACGATGGCATTGGATTTAACAAACTTGGCCACCCGCCAAGCGAATAACAAATCTTGCATTTGCGCAGGGCTGGGGCTCAGTTTGCTGACCACTTTAAATTGACTAGGCTGCACATTCAGCGCGTCTGGCGTTTGTAGCAACATGCCACCGCCTACGCGCTTATATTCCAAGGCATTGGCTTGCTGGGCGATAGGCACGATTAATACGCGCACATTATTTTTGCTGGCGAATATATCGGCCGCTGCGGCAGATACCGCAGGGGCAATCACCACTTCGACAAATTGCTTAATCACTGCGCTAGCCGTGGCCTCATCTATCTCGCGATTAAACGCGATAATTCCGCCAAAGGCTGAGGTGGGGTCGGTGCTAAAGGCTTTTTGATAACAGCTCAGCAAATCCTCTGCCACAGCAACACCGCATGGATTGGCGTGTTTGACGATGACGCAAGCGGGGCTATCAAAGGTTTTGACGCATTCCCAAGCGGCATCGGCATCAGCGATATTGTTATAGGACAACTCTTTGCCCTGTAGCTGTTGGAAATTGGCTAAGCTGCCTGCGGCTGGCTGGGCGTCGCGATAAAAGGCGGCTTCTTGGTGTGGGTTCTCGCCATAGCGCAAATCCATCACCTTGCTCAGTTGCACATTAAATTGTTGCGGGAACACCAGTCTTTCTTGTTGCGCATTTAGGCTAGTCAAATAATTACTAATCGCTCCGTCATATTGCGCGGTATGCGAAAAGGCTTTCTTGGCCAACTCAAAACGTGTTTCAGCGCCGACAGCGCCTTGGCTGGCGCTCATCTCACGCAATACCAAAGCATAATCCGCTGGGTCGGTGACGATGGTGACATGGTGATAATTCTTGGCCGCAGCGCGCACCATGGTAGGGCCGCCGATATCGATATTCTCAATCGCTTCGGCTAGGCTGCAATCAGCCTTGGCGATGGTGGCGCTAAACGGATATAAATTCACCACCACCATATCGATATTAGGAATCTGCGCTTGTTGCATGGCGCTGACGTGCTCAGGCAAATCGCGTCGGCCCAAAATCCCGCCATGCACTTTAGGATGCAGGGTTTTTACTCTACCGTCTAACATCTCTGGGAAGCCGGTGTAATCGCTGACTTCTATTACTGGAATATGTTGCTCACGCAATAATTTGGCAGTGCCGCCGGTGGATAAAATTTCTACGCCAAATTGCTGTAGCGCTTGGGCGAATTCCACCACACCTTGTTTATCGGAGACGCTAATAAGGGCTCGTTTGATGACTGACATACGGATTGTTTGAACCTTGTTTATTGACTAAAAGTTTAATTGCTGAAAGATAGAAAAATCGACTAAATGAAAAACCAACGCTATTCGATGCCGTGCTGCTTTAATTTCTTGCGCAAAGTATTGCGATTGAGTCCAAGAATTTCAGCGGCTTTGCTTTGATTGCCGGCAGCGCGTTGCATAATGTATTGCAACAAAGGCTTTTCCATGCAGTGCAATACCATGTCATACACCGCATGCGGTGGCTGACCATCGAGGTCAGTAAAGTAATCGTCTAGCGCGCTAACGACCGCATTGGCTAAAGGGGAGCGTCCGCTCATGCTGCCAAGGCCTCGCTAGCTATCACTGCATCGCCCTGTTGCTCAGCCTCATCTGGGACATATTGCAAGCGCTCATGTTGTTGTTGCAGATGGTCGAAGAAGGCTTCGATTAGTGCTAATTGTTCAGGGATAGATTGCAGTTGATTCATTTGATGGCGGAATTGCGCCGAGTCTTTTAAGCCTTTGGTGTACCAAGAGATATGCTTGCGCGCTACACGCATACCGGTGAGGTCGCCATAAAAATCATATAAATCGTGCAGGTGTTGCAACATCACGCTTTTGATTTCTTGCACTTCAGGTGCCGGCATGTGTTGGCCAGTGGCCAGATAGTGCTCGATTTCGCGGAATATCCAAGGGCGGCCTTGCGCGGCACGGCCTATCATCACCGCATCGGCTTTGGTGTATTGCAATACATACTGGGCTTTTTCTGGGGTGGTGATATCGCCATTGGCGATTAAAGGAATTTCTAATACTTCACGCACTGCGGCGATGGTGTCATATTCAGCGTCGCCGGTGTACATACAAGCGCGTGTTCTGCCGTGCATAGCCAAGGCTTGAATACCGATATCCTGCGCCATCTTGGCGACCGCCACCGCATTGCGATTTTGTTTGTCCCAACCAGTACGAATTTTCAGCGTGACCGGCACATCGACTGCCTTGACCACGGCTTTGAGGATTTGTGATACCAAAGGCTCATCACGCAACAAAGCCGAGCCGGCCATAACATTACAGATTTTCTTGGCGGGGCAGCCCATATTGATATCAATAATCTGCGCGCCATGTCGCACATTATGAATCGCCGCTTGCGCCATCATTTGTGGGTCGGCACCGGCGATTTGCACCGAGATAGGCTCAACTTCGCCTTCATGATTGGCGCGTCGCAAAGTTTTGGCGCTGCCATACAGCAAGGAATTAGAAGTCACCATCTCAGACACCGCCAAGCCCGCGCCCAACTTTTTGCAAAGCATACGGAATGGTCTATCGGTCACCCCAGCCATAGGGGCGACGATAAGGTTGTTACGTAATTGATAAGGACCGATGCGCACAATAGTCAGTGGGTGTTTGCCCAGCTTTAAAAAAAGGGGTCTATTTTAGCTTTAAACCGAGCAAGATAAAACTTAATTTTGCTTATTTTTTGAACAATTTTGCTAGGCGCTAAAGTGGCTAGATTAGGTGTGGCTTGATTAAGCGCGCTTTGCCCTTACTCATCGCTAGCGGCAATGGCTTGCCAAGCAAATCCCATCTCGCTGATACGCTGACGGATTTCTTGCATGGCTTGTTCTACTTGGCTGAGTTCGCCTTTCATGCCTAGCTCTATGGTGCGCCGTTGGTCTAGTTTGGGCAGGCTGAATAATTTTAATTGCGGATAACGCGCCACGAACTCGTTCATCATATCCAGCAAAGTGCTTTCGCCCGCGTCCATCACCAAAATCGCCCGTTCGCTAATCACTTGTTGTTGGAATAAATGGCTGTAGTAGTGATTCAGCACCCAATCCACCATAGGGTGTGCCATTTCCGGAAAGCCCGGCATAAAGTAGTGTTCTTGTATGCTAAAGCCAGCCACGCGATTGATGGGGTTGGGAATCAGCGCGGCGCCCTGCGGAAATTCCGCCATGATGACGCGTTTTGGGTAGGCCGCGTCACCGTATTGCGCTTCGATTTCTGCTACCGCTTGCGGGTGGCGTTGAATCGGCAGATTAAGTGCTTGGGCGGCGCATTGGCGGGTGTAGTCGTCTGGCGTGGCGCCTATGCCGCCAAAGCTAAATACCACCTGTTGTTGTTGCATGCTGTGGCGAAAAGCTGCCACCAAAGCCGCTGGGTCATCGCCTAAATAGTGCGCCCAGCTGAGTTGCAAGCCATAGCGCTTGAGCGTTTGAATAACGAAGCTGAGGTGTTTGTCTTGGCGTTTGCCGGACAAAATTTCATCACCAATAATGTAGGCACCAAATGATTTCATTGTTGTGATATTCAAAGTTAGTATTTAAAAAGATTTAGTTTAAAAAAGATTTAGTTTAAAAAGTTTTATGGGGCTAGTGGGCAGATTAATGCGCGGCTTCCCAATTATTGCCAACCCCTATCTCAGCGATTAACGGCACGTCTAATTGCGCTACTTGCTGCATCAGCAAAGGCAATTGCTGTTTGACCAAATCCAATTCATTGAGCGGCACTTGCAGCACTAGCTCATCGTGCACTTGCATAATCAATAAGCTGGCTAATCCTTGGCTGCTTAGCCATTGCTGCACCGCTATCATGGCCAACTTAATCAGGTCGGCTGCCGTGCCTTGCATAGGCGCGTTGATGGCGGCGCGCTCGGCGCCGGCGCGGCGCATGCCGTTGCTACTATTGATTTCAGGCACCCATAAACGGCGCCCAAATAGAGTTTCTACATAGCCTTGTTGTTTGGCCAATTCGCGTGTGTCTTGCATATACGCTCTGACTCCGGGGTAGCGGGCGAAATAGCGCTCGATATAGCTTTGTGCGGCGCTGCGTTCGATATTCAGATTTTGCGCCAAGCCAAATGCGCTCATGCCATAAATCAAACCGAAGTTAATGACCTTGGCATAGCGCCTTTGTTCACTGCTCACCTCGTCGCGTGAGCAGCCAAAAATCTCGGCAGCGGTAGCGCGGTGGATATCTTCGTGATTAGCAAAGGCGCGTAACATGCCAGCATCGTGCGAGAGGTGCGCCATAATGCGCAGCTCGATTTGCGAATAGTCAGCCGAGACGATGCAGTGCTCAGGCGGCGCGATAAACGCTTCGCGTATGCGTCTGCCCTCGGCGGTGCGCACCGGGATATTTTGCAAATTCGGATCCGAGCTAGCCAGTCTGCCGGTAATCGCCACCGCTTGGTTATAACTGGTATGCACACGGCCGGTATGCGGATTAATCATTCTGGGCAGCTTGTCGGTATAAGTGGATTTTAATTTGGCCAAGCCTCTATGCTCTAACAACAGCTTGGGTAGCGGATAATCCAAAGCCAATTCCTGCAATACTTCTTCATCGGTAGAAGGCGCGCCGCTAGGCGTTTTTTTGCTGGGTTTAATGCCCAATTTACCGAATAAAATTTCTTGTAATTGTTTGGGCGAGCCGAGATTAAACGGCTGTCCGGCCAGTTGATAGGCTTGTTGTTCCAAGGCCAGCAAGCGTGTGCCCAATTCATTGCTTTGTCGCAACAGCATTTGCTGATCTATCAATACGCCATTGCGCTCCATGGTAAATAACACCTCAGCGCAGGGCATCTCGATTTGCTGATAAATACGGCTTAATTTTTCATCTTGTTGCACACGCGGATACATGGCGTGATGCAGTTGCAGCGTGATATCGGCGTCTTCGGCAGCGTATTCGGTGGCCGTGTCTAGCGCCACTTGTTGGAATTTGACCTGCTTGGCGCCTTTGCCCACCACTTGTTCATAGCTAATCGGCGTCACCCCTAGGTGGCGTTGCGCCAAATTATCCATATTGTGTGGCATATGCGACTCAAACACATACGACTGCAACATGGTGTCGTGCGCTATGCCTTGCAGATGAATGCCGTGGTTAGCAAAGATATGGCGGTCGAATTTAATATTTTGCCCTAGCTTTTTTAGCTGAGGATTTTCTAACAGCGGTTTTAACAGGCCTAGCACTTGGCTGCGATTTAGCTGTGTAGCAGCATCAAAATAATCATGCGCCAAAGGAATATAGGCGCCGCTACCCGCCTCGCTGCTAAAGGCGATACCGACGATATTGGCTTGCATGGCGTCTAGCCCATCGGTCTCGCAATCCACGCAAATCAAAGGCGCTTGGCTAAGCTGTTGGATAAGTTGCTCGAGTTGCGACAGCTGCTGTATGCATTGATACTGCCTTGCCATATTGGCTAGCACCGTATTGGCTGGCGTAGCGCTTGCATTAGGGTCGCTGGCAAATAGCTGACCATTGCTGTTAGCGCCTTGCGATTCACTGCTGGCTTGGCTGCTTTGCTTTTGCGCTGGGCTATCTGGCTGCATTTGGTCTAGCTCGCGGCGCCAAGATTTGAAATCAAAATGCTCGAATAACTGGATTAGCTTGGGCTTATCCATAGGCTTAGGCGCCAAGTCGCTAATGCGTTCTTGCAAGGGGCAATCACATTTGATGGTGATGAGTTGTCGGCAAGTGGGAAGCCAGTCCAGCGCTTTGCGCAGGTTCTCGCCGAC
>JACCDO011705993.1_pt1 | contig 10265 bp, 8 predicted proteins | sample 7446101 | NCBI WGS metagenome assembly JACCDO01 (sample SAMN15323440, study PRJNA562643) | freshwater metagenome | isolation source: river surface water | place: USA:Blue River Watershed | collected 2017-08-16
AATAATCAATAAATGTAAAAACCATATTTTTTTTATTCCATTTTTCAATAATATCAGTTGTATAAAAATTATCAGTATCTAAACAAAGTATTGGACTATCAATTATATTATCATTTAATAATTGTTTCAAAGCAATATTAATTGTATGAGATGCACCAAATGTATCATATTGAAGTTTTAAAAATTTAAATTTAAAATTTGGATATCTATTTATTAAAAGATTTTCAAAATTATAATCAGAATATTCATGATTATATGGAATATAAATAAATTTAATATTATTATTATATTTTATATTATCTAATAACCAAAAAATAATTGATTTATTTTCTACATTAATTAAAGCTTTTGGTTCATTAAATTTTTGAGATTTAAATCGTATTCCTTTTCCTCCTAATGGAAGCAATAATATCATTATTATATTTAAAAATTATAAAAACTTTATATAATATAAATAAGATATATATATCTTATTTAAAGATTAATTTTAAAAAATTAATTATTAATATGAAATTATTAATTGAAGTTGGTTCATATGATGGAAATGATAGTTTGCAATATTATAATAATGGATATAAGGTTTATACATTTGAACCTAATAAAATATTATATGATAATTTAATTGAAAAAACAGAAAATTTAAATAATTATAATGTTATAAATAAAGCTGTTTATATAAATAATGGTATTACGAAATTTAATGTATGTAGAGAAGGTGGAGCTTCCTCTATTTTAGATTTTAGAAGTGATTCAGAATTAGAGAAAACTTGGACTGCATGTAGAAAAGATATTCAATATTCTGGTATTTCATATGATGTTGAAACTATAAGATTAGATACTTTTATAGAACAAGAAGGACTTGAAAATACTATAATTGATTATATTCATATTGATGCACAAGGTGTTGATTTAGAATGTCTTATGAGTTTAGGAAAATATATAAATAATGTAAAAGAAGGAGTAATAGAAACGGTAATTGATAATAATAAAAGTATTTATTCAAATCAAACTATTAATAATTATGAAAATGCTAAACAATTTCTAGAAAATAATGATTTTACAATTATTTGTGTAAGTAACAATGATATAACAAATTGTGAATATAATGTTACTTTTAAATCTAATAAAATAATTTAAAGAAATAATTATATAATAATATAATATGTTCAGTGATATTCGCAAATTTGTTAATCTATATGATTGTTCTATTTTAACTTCGCCTAGATTAGATGAAAAACCAATGGATTTAACTTTTAAATCTGATAAATCAAAGGAAATTCCTAATTATTTTAAAGAACCAAATATTTGTATTGCATATTCTTAAAAATAATTATTTAAATTTATTTTATTATTTTTATGTATGATTACTGATTATTTCATTATTCATATTAAACGGGTGAATGAACTTGATAAAAAAGAACGATTAGATATTAATAATCTAATTTTAGAAAATTTTGAAAAATCACGATTAAAAACTTATGAAACTGTTATTTATTATTCTTATAATAATAATATTATTGCTTTTGTTGGTTTATATTTTATCAATAAATATCTTTCTTTAAATCAATTATGTGTTCATAAAAATTATAGAAAAAATGGTTTAGCAACTAATCTTTTAAAAATTATTGATAATTTATATTTTTCTATTTCTCAAATTTTATATATTGATAAAAATAAAGATACCACAAATTATTTATTTAATTTTTATTCTAAAAATGGATTTAAGGAAATTGATTATCTTAAAACTTTAAATTTAACTTATGATAAAGAAGTAGAGTATTTAATGATTAAAGAAATATAAAAATTATTAAATAATAATAATTATTATGGAATATTCTATTCAAGAATTAAATGAATTACTTAAAGAAACATTTAATAATTCTATTGCTGATTTACCTATAATTCAAATTAAAGGTGAAATTATTGATTGTAAGGTTTTCAAAAATAATATTGGTATTTCCTTTAGAATTCGAGATGAAACTAATAATGAATTCCTATGTAAAGCTTGGACTAATAAAGGTATTTCCATTTCAAATATTAAAGATAATGAAAATACAACTTGTATTATTAGAGGTATTATTAAACAATCCTATTTTAATTGTCATTATGATTTTATTTTAGAATTAAATGAAGATATTATAAATGAAAATAATATTTCTAAAATTAAACAATTAAAACATGAATGTGAAATTAAAGGTTTATTTTTAAATAAAAAAGAAATTAACTGGAATTCTATTAAAAATATTGGCTTAATTTCTAAAAAAAATACTCAAGGTTATAATGATTTTATTTCTCAACTTAAAGTTCCAATTGAAATTGATTTAAAGGAAATTACATTAGAAGGTAATGAAACTGCAAATGAAGTAATTAAAGCAGTTCAGGAATTTCAAAATAAAAATCTTGATTTTATTATAATTATTCGTGGTGGTGGTTCTACAATTGATATCTCAAATTCATTTGATAAAATAGAATTATTTGAAGTTATTAGACAATCTAATATTCCTATTATAACTGCTATTGGTCATGAAGCGGATAAAGATGAAAGATTATTAATAACTTCAATTAGTGATTTTGATTTTCCTACACCAACTAGAGCATCATTAGATTTAAATTTAAAAATTGCAAAACCTTTAATTATTAAATTAAAATTATTAGCATCTAAAGTAAAAGATAATTATGATTATTATTATGAATATGATAATTTACGAGTGAATTATCAAGAATTATTTAGAAATAAATATGGTTCATCTATTGTTAAAGTTAATAATAGAGATAATACTATTATTATAGAAAAAAATGGCAAATTTTATAAAATGCTTATTGATTTTTCCAATGAAATTAATATAACGCCAGATGAATTATATCAAAAAGAAATAATAGAAAATGCTATTGTAAATAAAAATTTAGATATTATTAAAAAATCAAATATTACTAATGACAGTATTAAAAATACAATTATTAGAATTGATGAAATAAAAAAAATAGAATTAGAAGAATATAATTCTTATTTAACTCAAATTCAAATTTTAGAAGATATGAATGATAAAAATAAAATTCATGAATTATTTAAAAATATAAAAATTTAATTACCAGTAGAACCAAAACCTCCTTCATTTCTTTTTGTTTCTTCTAGACCTCCATCTGTAATTTCTTCCATATTCACATAAATCTGTTTTTTGAAAATTAATTGACAACATTTAAATGGATATTCAATTTCAATTGCATCATCTGCAATTTTTGTTAAAGCAATCATTAAATTACCTCTATAACTATTATCAATAATTCCTACATTGTTTGATAAAATATATCCACTTTTAATAATTGAACTTCTTGGAACAATTTCTGAATAATATCCAAAATCCAATTGAATTTTAATTCCTGTATCATATAATGATGTTTTTGAATTAATTTCTTTTACTTTTTTAATAATACTTAAATCATATCCTACATCACTCCAATTAGTCTTTGAAGGACTTACTGCATTTACGTCTGTTTTAATAAATGAACATTTAGGAATAATAAAATTAAAATTAGTTGATTTAATTGAAAATGAATTATCAATATTTGTATATAAAAATCCTAGAAAATCCACTGTTGAACATCCATATTTAATAATAATTGCATTACTTTCACGCACATATGGAATGTTTACAAAATCAAAAATTTCATCTACATATTTATCCAATAGAATTGATGGTCTTCTAATAACAATATCGGTATTATTATCACCTTCATTTGTAATATCATTAATCAAATGTGAATATTCACAAAGACCTCTTACAAATGCCCGTTTTTCTGCATTACTTAATTTTCCAAATTCATCTAATGATTTTTTTACCTTTTCCAAAACACTATCATTTAGAATAGTTAAAGAAACTAATTCCTCTTCTACTAAAACATCTGCATAATCTTCAAATGCCTTTAATACTTTATTATCTGAATTAATATCAATATTAGCTAATTCATAACAATTATTAGAATAATCTGTATGAGTATCACAAATATTTAGAAAAAATCCATTACAATATGCAGTTTCTGTTGTCATTATTATTTTTATTATTAAATAATTCTTATATCAAATATTTAATCTAAAGGACTATCAGTTATAGTCATTCCACAATATTCAACATTATTTAATTTAAAATCTTGTTTTTTATAAATACCAATATTAATTGATTCTTCTAATATCCATTTAAAATTTGTCCAAAATTCTTCTGTATGTCCTATACTTTCAGTGCATATGTGAGCTAATTCGTGTAAAACAACAAACATCATAGTATTTAAATCCATTAATTTATTATTAGTTCTTAAACATAATACTATTTTTTCACCCTTATTTATTGAATAACTGGTATATTTTGGGTCATCTATTCCCTCTTTTATATTATCAGGTCTAAAATTAGATTTCATTCGTTGTGAACGATCTTCGTCTGGATAAGATTTAACTAAATGATCAACTATTAATACTAATTTTTGTCTAATTTGTGCAATTAAATCCGCAGCCTCTTGTGCATCTTCTTTTATTTGAACTTCATATTCCTTATTATCAACTGTAGAAACTATTGTTTCTATTTTACTATAATAATGATAGTAATATAATAAATAAATAAAAGCAATACCGAGAATTATAATAACTATTCCTTGAAATCCTATATCCATTCTATAAAAGACAAAAATAAAAAATGAAATTATTCTAAATATAAAAGTTTAATCAAAATAAATAAATATAATGAATATTTTCCCCAGAAATGAAGTTGATGAATTAACAGATAATAAAACTGAAGTTATTTATCAAATAACTGATTGGTTTATTCCTGAAAGTGATAAAAATAAATCTGATTTCGAAAATGATGATAATTATACTATTTATATTTATGGAACTAATAGTGATGCTATTACTATTTGCACCAAAGTAATTAATTTTCAACCATTTTTCTATGTAAAACCACCTAATTCTTGGAATTCATTGGATTTAAAGAAATTTAATTCAAAACTTAAAGAATTTGAAATTAGATTACGTGAAGATACTTATGAAAGTAAATTTAAAGGAGGTAAAACATTTAATAAAAGAATTATTAATGATGATAATTTAATTTATTTTAATAAAATTGAATGTGTTGAAAAGAAAGATTTTTGGGGATTTACCAATAATCAAAACTTTAAATTTCTTAAAGTTATTGTTAAATCTCTTTCTATGTATAATAATCTTAAATATTTCTTTCAATCTGATGGAATTATTAAAGAAGGTTTTAAATTATATGAAAGTAATATTGACCCTTTTCTGCGATTTATTCATCTTAAAGAAATTAAACCATGTGGTTGGATTAAAGTTAATAATTATTCTTTAGAAAATATTCCTGATACTATATGTAATTGGAATATTACAGCCGATTGGAATGATATTCAATCTATGAATATCAATAAAATTGCACCTTTACTTATTGCTTCTTTTGATATAGAATGTACTAGTTCACATGGAGATTTTCCTGTTGCTATTAAAAATTATAAGAAATTAGCACAAGATTTATGTTATTTATCTAAATTAAATTTAGATGATGAAAAATTATGTGATTATATTTATAATGCATATTTTAATGATGTAATATTTACTCCAACATTTAAAATTAATCGTCTTTATTCTAAAAGTCCAGTTAATGAAAAAATTAAAGAAACTCTGAAAACTTATGAAGCATCTATTAGATTTATATTAAGTAAAGTTAAATCTAATGATATTACAATTGGTGCTGATGATGACGATGACGACGATGATGAAGTTGAAAATTCTAAAAAACTTACTAGTAAGGAATATACTGAAATTGAGGATGCTTTAAATACAAAATTGACAGAAATATTACCTGCACTTGAAGGAGATAAAATTATTCAAATTGGAACAACTGTTCATCGATTTGGTAGTGATGAAATTATTTATAAAAATATTATTACTCTTGATAGTTGTGATGAAATTACTGATGTAGATGTTAAAAGTTGCAAAACTGAAGCCGATTTATTAATTTCTTGGAAACGTTTGATGTCTCGATTAAATCCTGATATAATTATTGGATATAATATTTGGGGTTTTGATATTGAATATCTATGGGATAGAAGCAAAGAAGTAGGAATTAATTATAAATTTAAAATGGGTTTAGGAAGAATTACAAATAGAACTTGCAATTTAACCGAACAAAAATTATCTTCATCTGCTTTGGGTGATAATATATTCAAATTAATTGAAATGGATGGTATCGTTTGCATTGATTTATTAAAAGTAATGCAAAAAGATTATAAATTAGATAGTTATAAATTAGATAATGTTGCATCAATTTATATTGGTCAAAATAAAGATGATTTGAAACCCAATGAAATTTTTGAAAAATTTAAAGGAAATTCTGAAGACAGATGTGTAATTGCTAAATATTGTATTCAGGATTGTATGTTAGTTAATAAATTACTTCATAAACTCAAAATTATTGAAAATAATATTGGTATGGGAAATGTATGTTTAGTTCCTCTTAATTATCTATTTAGACGTGGTCAAGGTATTAAAATCTTTTCATTGATTTCTAATGAATGTATGAAAAAAGATTATTTAATTCCTGTTATTAAAAATTATATAGTTGATGATGATAGTGATGGATATGAAGGAGCCATTGTTCTTGAACCTAAAGAAGGTATTTATTTAGATGAACCTATTGTAGTATTTGATTATGGTTCTTTATATCCATCTTCTATGATTTGTAGAAATTTATCACATGATACTTATATTATTGATGATAAATATAAAGATTTAAATGATGATAATATTGAAATTATTAAAGTAAGTTATGATTTATATGAAGGAACTGGAGATAAAAAAGTAAAATCCGGAATTAAAGATTGTTATTTTGCTAGATATAAAGATGGACGTAAAGGAGTTATTCCTGATATTCTTGAAATGTTATTAAATGAACGTAAGAATACAAGAAAGAAAATTGAATATAAAACAGTGATTATTAATGATGAAAGAGAATTTAGTGGATTTATTGAAGAAAATGGAGATGATATTATAGTAATTGACATAGAATTAAATAAGAAAACTAAAATTCCAAAAAAAGAAATTAAAAATATTAAAGATACTTATAATAAATTTGAATGTGCTGTATTTGATGCACTTCAAAATGCTTATAAAATTACTGCTAATTCTTTATATGGTCAAATTGGAGCTAAAACATCGCCAGTATATTTAAAAGATATTGCCGCCTGCACTACTTCAACTGGAAGAGAAATGATTATGTTAGCAAAGAAATTTGTTGAAGATAATTATGAAACTAATGTAATTTATGGCGATAGTGTAATGCCTTATACGCCTATTACTTATAAAATTAATGATAAAATTAATGTAAGCACATTTGAAAAATTAGAAGGTGAATGGTTTGAATATAATAATTTTAAACCATTCGATAATGATAGATTTAATAAAGAACAATTTATTCCAAATAATATGCTAGTTTGGACTGGCTATGAATGGAGTAAAGTTAATAGAATTATTAGACACAAAACTATTAAAAAAATTTATAGAATATTAACTCATACTGGATTAGTAGATGTAACAGAAGATCATAGTTTATTGGATGAAAAATCAAAAATAATTAAACCTGTAGATTGTGTTATAGGTCAGGAACTATTACATTCAAAACCTGATATTACAATTGGAAATAATAATATTGATGAAGAACAAGCTTATATTTATGGTGTATTTGTTGGTGATGGTTCTTGTGGAAGTTATAAATATAAAGATGGAATTAAATATAGCTGGGCTATAAATAACAAAGATATTGATTTATTGGAAAAATGCAAAACTATTCTCGAAAGAATTGAAAGAATACCATTTAAAATAATTGATACAATTAAATCATCTAATGTTTATAAATTAATTCCACATGCTGGTGGATATAATAGTATCAAAAATTTAGTTTTAAAATATAGAGAAAATTGTTATTTGGAAAAATCAAAAATAGTTCCAAATGAAATATTAAATAGTAATATTAGTGTTTTAGAAAATTTTAGATTGGGATTACATGATACTGATGGTAATAGAAAGGAATATAATAAAAATGGATGTTTAAGAATTGATACGAAAAATCAAGTTACGGCTCAATCATATTGTTTAATGTTTCAATTATTGGGTTATAATGTTTCAATTAATACAAGAAGTGATAAACCAAATATATATAGATTAAGCTATACATTTAAAAAACAAAGAGTAAATTCAATTGCAATTAAAAAAATAGATTTATTGCATAATGAATATAATGGTTATGTATATGATATTGAAACAGAAAAAGGTGTATTTCATGGAGGAATTGGAAATATTATATTAAAAAATACTGACTCAATCTTCTGTAAATTTAAAATTAAAGATGAAAATGGAAAAGAAATTAAAGGAAAACCTGCTTTACCTTATGCAATTAAAATTGGACAAGAAGTTGAAAGCAAAATTAAAAAATATTTGCCTTATCCTCAAAAATTAAATTATGAAAAATCTTTATATCCATTCATCTTATTTGCAAAAAAGAGATATGTTGGCAATTTATATGAAACTGATCCAGAAGCAAAACCCAAACAAAAATCTATGGGTATTGTTCTAAAACGCAGAGATAATGCTAATATAGTTAAGAAAGTTTATGGTGGTATTATTGATATTATTTTAAATAATCAAGATTTAGATTTATCCATAAAATTCTTAAGAGAAGAATTAAGAGATTTAGTTGAAGGTAAAACGGATATAAAGGATTTGATTTTATCGAAGACTTTGAGAGGATTTTATAAAGACCCGACAAAAATTGCACATAAGGTATTAGCAGATAGAATTGCATTAAGAGACCCTGGAAATAAACCAGCAATTAATGATAGAATTCAGTATATTTATATTAAAAATAAGGATGCTAAATTGCAAGGAGATAAAATTGAAACACCTGAATTTATTGATGAAATGAAATTGGAACCTGATTATCTTCATTATATCACTAATCAAATTATGAAACCTATATTACAATTATATGTGTTATGTTTGAATGATTTAGTAGATTATCAAGAACCCGAGGATTATTGGGAGAAAGTTGAAGAAGAATTAAAATCGAAAGAAATGTATAAGGATGATAAAAGACGAAAAAATAGAATTGATAATTTGAAATTATTAAAAGTTCAAGAATTATTATTTGATGAATTTATTAATACATTAAAGGAACCTAAAATTAAAAAGGAACGAAAAACAAAAGAAACCAAAAAATCTAAAGAAGAAATTAAGGAAGAAGTTAAAAAGGAAACTAAAAATGAAGTTAAAGAAGAAATTAAAGAATTAATTGGAGATTTCAAAATAACAGAAAATAAAACTAAAGATAAAATTACTTATAAATTTAAAATAACTTGTAATGGAAAATCTGTTGAAATTATTGAAAATCAAATTGAAACTAAAGATGGTAAAGATAAAGTTATTAAAAATGTTCTTGTAGAAATTAGCGATAAATATAAAGGTGTTTCTATGAAAATTAAATTGAATTATAAATCATTTATTAAAGATTATAATTTATATCTTGCTAAAATTAAACAAATTGAACAAACAACGGAAATCAATAGAGGTGATATTTCACAAATTCGACTTCATAATGAAGTAATTAGTAATAAAGAATTTCTTAAAATTAAAGATAATATTATCTTATTAGAATAATAATGGGAAATTCAAATTCTGTTCAAGAAATTCCACAAGTTTTTACTGAAACTCAAAATCCTCAAGTTAATAATCTTGGTTTAATTAATACTGAAACATTTATTAATTATAATAAAAATAATTTTTTAATTTTTAATTTATTTATTCTTCTTTTTTTTATTCTAATTTTTTTCTCTTGTTATATTAAAAATAAAAAAAGGATTTAAGGATAAAGTTATTTACTTAATTAACAAAGAAATATAATAGTTAACAGTAAAAAATTCAAATAAAAACAAAAAAAAATTATGATAATAAAATTTAAAAAAAATTTTTTTTGGGACCGTAGTTTAATAGAAAAATTTTGCTCTTATAAGGCAACGATTCGAGTGCAAGTCTCGACGGTCCTACTTTTTTTATTTTTTTATATTTTAATTATATTATATAATTATTCTTTATATATCAACTAAAACACGATTTCCTTTTCTATCAAAAACATATAATTCAAAATTAAAACCAAAATCAATACAAGCTTGTTTTTTTAATGACAAATCATTAATATCTTTACTATAAGTCCATGTAGATT
>JACCDO011307994.1_pt1 | contig 10263 bp, 9 predicted proteins | sample 7446101 | NCBI WGS metagenome assembly JACCDO01 (sample SAMN15323440, study PRJNA562643) | freshwater metagenome | isolation source: river surface water | place: USA:Blue River Watershed | collected 2017-08-16
AGCAAAATTTATCACCAACCATTGGTGTTCGTTCTGAACGAATTCTCATTTTAATCATTTGATATCCATCACCATCATAAATTTTAGACCATACACGATCTACATAACCTGAAATATTTGATTTATATGCTTGTGATTCATCTCTATATAATTTACCATCACCATCAGTAATTGGACTAACTTTACCAATAATAATATCACCATTAACTAATTTAGTTTCTTCTGGTGCAAAACCTTTATCATTAATTTTATCATAGTTTTTATCTTTTTCATTTAATCCTTTAACTAATGATCTGTCTTTAATACCAAATTCGTCTTCAGTTGTACTTTGACTACTCTTTTTAGAAACATCTTCATATTTTTTAAGTGACATTGATCTGTATAAACCACGATCAATACTAGATTTATTCATTACTAGAGAGTCTTCCTGATTATAACCAGTATATGTTGCAATTGCAACCATCGCATTTTCGCCTGCTGGTAAATTAATAGTACCAGTATATTTAGCTCCACGACTTGTAACTAATGGAACTTGTGGATGAAATAATACATATGAAATATCAGCACGATGTCTATAATTTGTTACATATATACCCATTGCTTGTCTAGTTTGGGAAAAATTATAGTAATTTCTTGGACTTTGATTATGTTCTGTAAAAATAATATTTGAACTAATGTGTCCTAACATCATAATTGGATGAAATTCACTATGGGTATATTTTTTATACATATTAAGATATCTATTAACACTATCACCTCTTGGTTGAGGATTTTCAATTGGTGTCATCATTTTATTGTAATTTTCAACTAAATCTTTTGCATACATAGAAACCATACAATTTTCTGATTCTTCTACATCAATATATTCAATTACATCTGGATATTCACTAAGTAATTGATTTAAATTATTGATTTTACCAGGTAAATCCACTTTTGATAAGTTGATTTTATTTAAAATATCTTGTGTAATTATTAATTTATTATTGTTTACACAAAGTAAAGGTCTAATAATACGTCCTCCATCTGTATTAATACGAAGTTCATTGTATAAACGGTTAAAAACTATACTAACATTTCTATGGATTTCACCATGTAAACGTTTATTTTTAAGATAATCTATTAATTTACTTGCTTTGTCTGTCATACCTAACCATTCGCCATTAACTAATACTTTAGTATATTGTTTAAAACGTATCGGTTGGATATCAAATTTATATAAATTTAATCCTTCCGGTAAATTTGACATTAAATTTTTAATTATTTCTACTTGTGTTGGCATATTTAATGTTACTGATGCTGATAGTGCTAAACTCTTTACTAAACCTACTTTATGCCCTTCTGGAGTTTCAATGGAATCTATATAACCATAACAATGAGAATCTACATGACGCATATTAATTACTTTACTATTAGATGAATCAACAGATGGTGTCATAATTCTTCTTAAATATGAAATTGATTGATGATATGTTAATCTTTGTAAAACTTGAGCAACACCTTTACGTTTACTTGATCCCCAAGTTCCAGTTGATAATGCCTGATTAATACCAAGTTCAATGATGTTTTGCTGAACTTGACCAATAACATTAGGATAAATATCACCTGTCTTCTTCTTTTTAAATCTTTTAGAGCATTCATTAATCATTTTTTTTAAATTTTGTTTAAATAATTGATCTAATAATGTTCCGGGTAATTCAACACGTTTATTTACATAACTATCTCTATCATCAGGTTGTGTTCTTCCAAGAAAACATAATAGTAATCTATGAATCATATAACCTAAATAATATGCCTTTTTAATTAATGAAAAATCATCTGTACCAACATGTGGTAAAAAATCAGATTTTAATATATTTAATAATGCTGTACGTTTTTGCATCATTTTTTCATGTGCATCTGTTTCAGAATATTTTTTGTTATTTTTCATTTTTGTCATTAAATATTGAATAGCTTGTTCTTGTGTTCTTATTACTAATGTTTCACCATTTTCTAATTTAACTGACTCTTCATATGCTTTATCCATTGAATGTTTAATTGTATTTAACATATCAACATCACTTAAATCATAAACAATATATTTATAAATATCACTATCTGTTTCAATACCTAATGCTCTCATCATTATAAATATTGGAATTTCAGCAAATTGAGTCATATTTAATGTTATTGACATATCCTTTTTCATTCTTACACTACATATTTGTAAATTTGAATTTACATCTTCAGATCTACTATTAACTTGACATGTGTAAATTAAACCGTCATTAAATGTAGGATCTTTTTTAGTAAAAACCAAAATACGGTTGTCACATATTTTTTCAAGAGATAAAATTATTTTTTCTGAACCCTTTACAATAAAATAGCATCCTGGATCAAAATTACATTCTGTATTTTTTATGTTTGGTGCAATATTTGGTTGTGTTACACAATATGCAGATCTTAACATTATTGGAATTTTTCCAATAGGAATTACATCAGAATATAAAATTGTTTCTGTTTTTTCATTTGATTGAATATCAATAACTTCTTTTACTTGATCTACTTTAGCAGTTAATTTACTAGAATATGTTAAGTTTTTTATTCTTGCTGCTTGTGGTGTCATAATTGGTTCTTCTGGTGTATCTTCTACAGGAATATGAAATGCAATCTGACTAAATTTAAATAAATGTCTTACCACTTTGTTCTCATTTGCTTTTACTTCTTCATCTAATACAAATACACCGTTTTTTAATGTGTTTACTATTGAATCATCAATAAATTGATTATATGATTCATATTGATGTTTATATGCTGCAAATCTATCCTTGAATAGCAAATCTTCAACAACTTCAAGATCTTTAGTAGTTAAAGCATTTGATACATTATCATAGTATTTAGAATCAATTATCTTGTTTAAATCCGAAAAATTATCGGTTTTAATACCATTCGATTCTATACTTTTACTCTTTTTACTTGTACTTTGAACAGACATTAATAATATTAATATAAAATATAACCTTATATTAATTTATATATAAATCAAATTTTTTAATAATCTAAATATATATTTGCTTTAATTAATAAAACATATATATATTATATCATCAATTTATGAATATTTTTTTAGTATATCATCTATTTTTTCACTACCACCTAATGTTTTAATTATTTTTAATAGTTCATCGTCAGTTACTTCTTTTGTTCCAGCCTTATTTGTTAGTTTAATTAATTTTTTTTTGTCTTTATTTGACATTTGTTCTTTTGGTAAATTATTGATCATAAATGTCATACAGTTTAATAGTTTTTTCGTTGTATATATTTTAACTCTATTTGATATTGTTTTGTAAATATATGTTGAACATATTAAATCTCTAATTATTGTTATTACTAACCAAATAAATAAATCTATTTTATAAATTATTTGTGGTATATAAAATTTTTCACTTTTTCTATAAACATATTCAAATGGATCTGATATTGTTTTTGTTACTTTATAAAATAAATTTATTTTTTTTATGTCCCCTAAAACACATTTTGTTATTCCATTAAAACATTCTGCTTTTGGTTTATAATTATTATATTCTACTTCATCAAATTCATCTGCATCTACCATTATAGATATATATGAATCTGAATTTATTATATGTTTAACATAGTTATCAACTAATAAATAACAAATAAAACAAACAATAAATAAATATTTTATCCACGATTCAAATAAAAATATTGTTCCAAATACCAGTAAACTTTCTAAAATCATTGTTAAATATTATTATTTATTATTGATTTAAGTATTATAAATATTTGAATAAAATATTATTTAAATTTAAAATTTATATTTAAATATAAATCTATGATAAGTGAACAATGTTTTAATATTCCATATAATTTTGAAGAAGAATTACATACATTTATTGAATATGGTGATAATGATATTGATTTCATTGGACAAAGTTATTTATTAAATAACAAAATTCATTTAAATTGGTTCCCCTTTTTTAAACAAAATGAAAAATTATTAAATGGTATTTTCTCAAAACTCTCTAAAATGAAAAAAATATATCCAACATATAATAATATTTTTAATGCATTTCAAATTAATCCTGATAATATAAAAGTAATATTATTAGGTCAAGATCCATATATTAATGAAAATCAAGCACATGGATATTCATTTTCTGTTCCAGTTAATGAAAAAATACCTCCATCATTAATTAATATTTTTAAAGAATTAAATAATGAATATCCAAATAAATATAATTTTACACATGGTAATTTAGAAAAATGGTCTAATAATCAAGGTATATTTTTATTAAATGGTGCTCTTACTGTTAAACCAAAAGAATCATTTTCTCATGCAGAAATATGGGAAGAATTTACAAATAATGTAATTGAGTATTTGTCAGAAACCTATTCAAATAAAGTATTTTTATTGTTAGGTAAATTTGCTAAAAGTAAAAATATTTTAATTGATGAAGATAAACATAAAATAGTTTATGGTGTTCATCCTAGTCCTATGTCTGCATATAATGGATTTTTTAATTCTGGAATATTTAAAAAAGTAGATGATGAATTGATTAGTATGAACATTGAACCAGTAAATTGGGAAAATTAATTAATATGTAAAAAAACTGATTTATTTATTTATTATGTAATATTATTTAATAAATTAATAAATAATATATGGGTTTAGATTGGGTTATTTTGGATAAACCAAAAGAAGGCTATGAAAATGCGTATAATGAATTAAGAAATCAAATTAAACAATTACATGAAAGTAATGATATTGATGAAGAACATATTGACAATTTAAATGATCAATTAAAATCAATAAGTATTAGTAAATATGAGACATTAAAATGTCCAAAGGTTAAATCTTCAAATAAATCAAAACAATATTTTATTGATAATATTTATAATGGTATTAAACATAGATATAATAATTTAACTGTTGACGAAGTAATTAATATTTATGCCAACGAATATATTGTTGAACTTTCACCATACATTTCTGGCATTTCAAATACAGCTAGTCTATTATGTAGTAGTTGTGATTTTAGAGGTAAAGGTATTTCATATAGTAATCTTATTGGTCAAGAATTATCTGAAGAAGCATATTTAGATCATACACCTGATGAAATGATAATTTATGCAAATAAATTACAAGATAAATTAAAGGAATATAATAAAAATGAATTAAATGAAGAAAACTTAGAAGATTACTTATTTGTTAAAAAAGGAATTAAATGGTTAAAATTTTGGGGTAAAAAAGGACATGGATATCATGCATGGTATTAAATTATTTTATTTTCGCAAAATGTCAATTATTAAAACAAATCTTGGTTTATTACTATAATTCCATACACTGTGTTGATATGTATCATCAAAAATTAATGGTTTATCAAAATCATATATTGAACCATTAATTTTTATTCCACAATTATCTGGTATAATTAATGGTAAATGAAATTTATATCTTTCAATACCTTCATCATTATGTGGAGGTATATAACCACCACCTTCTAAACATGATATACCTGCTGCGGTTATGCCTTTGATTTTACTCAATAATTTAATTGTATTTGGAAAATATTTTAAAGCATCATTTAAAACATAACTATTATATATTAAAATAAATACTAACCAAGATGGTTTATTGTTTGAATCAATATATGATTTATTATATTTTGAAATAATATTTTCCATAGTAATTTTATCATAAGATTTTGCTATAATTTTTTCTTTATGAAAAAAATCATATGGTAACCATTCTTTTGATAAAATTATATTTTTTAGTTCATTTATTACTATATTTTTATTTGGTTCTAATATTTTTAATTCTTGATATTTATTTAATGATATTATTGCATTGTTTTTTAAAGTAAATCCATAATATAACAATATTAATATTATTGAATATACTATAAATCTGTGGCTCATTAATTATAGTATTTAAAAAAATAATTGAAATTAATTAAAATAATATAAAGAAATAATAAATATTATTATTTAGAGATATGTCCAATATAGATAACTTCGATGATATAGATTGCTTAGATGCAATAACTGATGATAATTTATGGAATATGTTGGATGGATTCGTCGATAAAGACGAAAATAAAACTATAGAAAATAACAATATTTGTAAATTTTGCAATTCTACAAATATGGTTTTAGACAGTAATAAGTCTATGTATACATGTGGTGATTGTGGTATTGAAAGTACTGAAGTATTCGATCAACGACCTGAATGGACTAATTTTGAAGATGGTCATCAAGAAAATGGTAGATGTGGTATTGCAACAAATCCATTTTTACCAAAATCATCAATGGGTACAGTAATAGGTGGATGTGGCTATAGTAGATTAAGAACTATACAAAGTTGGGACCAAATGCCATATAGAGAAAGATCTTTATCAGAAGTATTACAACATATTGACAGTAAATTAAAAATATATAAAATAACAAAAGCTGTAATTGATAATGCAAAAATATTATATAAAAATATTAGTGAAATTAAACATACAGATGGTTTAAACAAAGGAAAAAATATTATTATTAGAGGATTAAATCGTAGAGGTTTAATAGCAGCATGTGCATATTATGGTGCTAAATTACAAGGAACTCCTAGATCTACAAAAGAAATTGCAGATATATTCAGTTTAAAAATAACACAAGTTACACGTGGATGTAGAAGATTTTTAGAGTTAATTAATTATCAAAGTTTAGCATATAATTTACATTCTTCTCATGCTCAAGATTTTATTGAACGATTTGGATATAAATTAAAACTAAAAAAAAATCATATTGATATAGCTATTAAAATTGCTGAAAATATTAATAAATTAGATATTGCATCTGATCATCAACCAACTTCGGTTGCAGCAGGAAGTATAATGTTAATGTCACATATATATGATTTAAACATACCTAAAAAAGGTATATCTGATATTTTTGGTATATCAGAGGTAACAATAACAAAAACATTTAAGAAAATTTTTCCTTATAAAAAAATATTAATTAGTGATGAATTAACAAATATATTATTAAAAAAAATTAATCAAAAAATAAATAATGGTGTACAAGTTCCAATAAATAATAATTTAGATTCTTCTGATATTAAAGAAAATTTAAGTAAAATATTTATTATGCCCGATAATTATGACAGTGATAGTTTATTAAATGGATCAATTACATTAACTAGTATTTTAAATAGTGATACAAAAACAGATTCTGAGGAACAAGTTAAAAATATAAATTTAGATACCAGTTTTATTAATATTGACATAAATAATTTAAAAATAACTGATGAACCTGCAAAACGTAAAAGAGGTCGTCCTAAAAAAGTAATTAGTGATATTAATAATATTAAAACAATTTAATTAATTTTTAATTTATTATAAATATTAAAATATAAATACTTAAACATTAATTAATATATTCAAAATATATTATGACAAGTGAACAAGTAAATACAGTATCAGAAAGTGAAAATCAAATATTACAAAAAGGAACACGAAGTTTTAAAGTTAAACTTGAAAATAATGGTCCATTATATGGACGATATAATGGTGATTCACCATATCAAGCAGCAAATAAAGCATTATCAGAAATAATTCGTAATCGTGTTAAAAATAATCAAAATAGTGATGAAGAGATTACGTTTTTTTTAGTAGAAACAACAAAAGGTTCTGGTAAAAAAACTCATCAATATACTGGTAAACGTACTAAATTAGATGTACCTGTTGAATATACAGTAGGAGAAACTGTTGTAAAAAAAGAATTTAAAAATATTTTAAGAAAAGTAAAAAAATCTGGACAAAAGGGAGGAGCACAACAAAATACTCAAAATGTACCTGTAATTGTATCAGCTCAAAATACTGGAGATGTATCAACTGTAACTATAGATACAAATGTCCAAACATTATAAATAGAAAAAATTATTAATATAATAATAATTTTATTTATTATTAGTATAGTGATGGAAATATTGCCAAAATTATGGATTGGAAATTCAAAATTATCATATGATAAAGATTTTATGATATCCAATAATATAAGATATATTGTTAATTTAACTTATGATGTACCTAACTACTTTAAAAATATAACATATTTTAATATTCCAATTAGAGATATGAATTTTAAAGATTCTGAGCTAAAAATGACAACTAATCAATTATTTGAAGTTATTGGTAAATTTATTGAAAAGGGATATTATCATAATATCGGAATTATGATACATGATAATAATGATGGATCTCTTGCAAGCTTATTTGCGGCTGGATTTATCATTAGTAGATTAAAAATTAGTTATAAAGAATTATTAGACTATCTTAAAGTACAAAATAATTTTAATAGTAAATTAAATTTAGATTATTTACAAAATAACGAATATTTAATTACATATGCTAAACAATATAAAAGTTCTACCTGTTAAATAAATTTGAAATTTATTTTTACCTGTTAAATAAATTTGAAATTTATTTTTAATGGTAATAATTATATTAACAATATTAATATAATTATGATTAAAAAAGAAGTAAGTTTTAATGATTTAGATAATATACAAGAATTTATTCCTGGATCATGGGAACATAAAACTAATTTTATGGCATATTTAAATAAACCATCTAATGTCATAGATAATTACATATCAAAAAATATTAAATTTTATGATATCACATTTTGTTTTGACAATTATTTAAAACGATTTAATAATGAATCATTTATAATTAAATTTATTACTCATTATAATGGTTTATTAAACCGACCTGATGAAGTCTTTGATTTCAATGAGGATATTGATAATAATTTAATTGAATTACAAGATATTCAATGGACTATAAAATCTGATATTAAATGGATTATTGAAATTTATAAAAATAATGAAGATGATGAAGATAATGATTTTAATTATTTTTCTTGTAATAAATTAAATGATGAAAATATATTAACACATTTTACAATTGATTTAATTGATATAATAGAAGAATTAAATGACAATATAAATGACCATAATATTTTCGATATATTTACAGGTATTGAATTAAATTTTAAAACCGAATTATTATAAAGAATTATTATTATTATTATGTAGTAATGAATTTTGAACAAAAAAAAAGATTTGACAAAGTTTTTAATGAAGAGTTTTATTTATTAAATTATGAAAATAATAAATTTAATATTTCTGGTTCAACTAAAAATGTATATACTGTTGATTTTTTTACTTGTACTGATCAAAATAATATAAATACTAAATATGGATCTTTTTATTGTAATTGTCCCGATATGAAAAGTCATGCAAGAAAAAATAATGTTTACTGTAAACACATCTGTTTTATTTATAAAAAAATAGGTAAATTTAATACTAATGAATTTTATAATTCTAAATGGTTAACAAATCAGGAAGAAATTGATTTAATAAATAAATTAACACAACTTAATAATGGTTTAAATGATCCTACAATTCAAAATAAAACATTAATAGATAAATTTAATAATTTAAATTTATTAAATAATAAAGTTGATAATTCATTCACAATAAATATTTTAAATAAAGATTTTACAGATTCTGATTGTCCTATATGTTTTGATAATTTTGATAATTCTGACAATCTATTTTGTCAAACATGTGGTAATATAGTACATAAAAAATGTATTGAAAAATGGTTAGAAAAACGATCTGATTGTATATATTGTAGATCTGAATGTTGGAAAAATTATGGGAAAATATGTTCTAAATATATACAATTATAAAATTTGATATTTAATTTATTAATCATTTTTATTTTAATAAATTAAATATATATGATTACTACGTCAATATATAGACAAGAAATTAATAATAATATTGAAAATTTAAATATGTTAAATAAATATTATAATTGGATACCTAATGAATATACAATTCGACCATCATTAAATGTATTAGCTTTGAAAAAATATAATATTGAAGATATAAATTTAAATTGGCAATCTATTAAAGATTATATTTTTCACTATATATTTAATAGACCATATTATAAAAATGAAAATTATAAAAATGCTGTTTTAAATCATATTTTTGAAGAAAAATGGATATTTAGTGAATCACAATTTAGATATAATTTACCAGATAATAGTAATCATTATGTTTTATGGAATAATAAATATAGTATGTCTGATGATATCGATAATAATATTATAAATAATATTTTAGTTAATTTTATTTTTAATATATTTAAACATGATAATTTTAATTATGTTTATTATAAAAATCCAAAACCAACTATAAATGAAATA
>JACCDO010370012.1_pt1 | contig 10262 bp, 10 predicted proteins | sample 7446101 | NCBI WGS metagenome assembly JACCDO01 (sample SAMN15323440, study PRJNA562643) | freshwater metagenome | isolation source: river surface water | place: USA:Blue River Watershed | collected 2017-08-16
CGCCCCCTCCGCAACGCCTCCCCCGGGGCGTGGCTGGAGCCGCCGACGGGTGTGAGGGGCCCCGCCGGCGTCGTGTCTCCCGCAGCGTCCCGCGCCGACGCCTCCCCCGCCACGACGAGACGACACGGAGCGCCCGCGCTCCCCACGCAGCGCGCGCGGTCCTGGTCGGGGAAGAAGCTCACCGTCGCGCCCTCGAGGACGTTGCCTCCCTCGCGGAGGCGCGCGTTCCCGGTGAGGGTGATGGCGCCGGAGGGGCCGTCGAGGCGGGCCTCGCGGGCCTCCGCCCGGCGCGTGCCCATCCGCACGTCCACCCCCCCCGACGCCGTGATGTCCGTGAGGATGCGCGTGCTCCCCCGGAGCTCCCAGCGCACGCGAAGGTTCGCGCAGCGCACCTCGGCGTCGCCGCGGACGACCTTCACGTCGCCCTCGAAGGTCGCGAGGTTCCCCGCGAGATCCCAGTCGCTCGCTGCGGAGGTCACGAGCAGCGGCACCCCGCCCGTGTCGATGCGCGCGGACGGCGACTCGGCGGTCACCCGCGCCGGCGCGCTCGGGGTTCCTGCCAGGACGACGCGGGGCGCGGACCACGTCAGGCCCGCAGCCTCGACCACCACGCCCTCGGCCACCGCGAGGGCGCCGTCAGGGACGGAGAGGCTCGGCGACACGTCGGCTGCCGGGGTGGGCGTTACGGGCGGGGGTGGACCCCCGCCCGTCCCAAGAAAACCGTCGCACGCCACGAGCAGGCTCGCCCCCACGAGGAGCGGCCCCCAACGCGCCTTCCGAAGGCTCACGCCCCCGTCGCGACCTGACGCGTGCCCGTTCGGGCCTGGCGCTCGACGGCGGCGCCCACGAAGGCCGCGAAGAGCGGGTGCGGCGCGAGCGGGCGGCTCTTGAACTCGGGGTGGAACTGGCAGGCCACGAAGTAGGGATGGGCCGGGATCTCGACCATCTCCACGAGGGCACCGTCCGGAGACGCGCCGGAGATGACCATCCCGTGCTCCTGGAGGGCCCCGTGGTACGCCGGGTTGACCTCGTAGCGATGGCGATGGCGCTCCTGGATGGTCGCCGCCCCGTAAATGGCGCGCGCCCGCGTGCCCTCGCGGAGCACGCAGGGGTAGCTCCCGAGGCGCATCGTCCCGCCGAGGTCCGTCACCTTCCGCTGGGCGTCCATCATGTGGACGACCGGGTTCGCGGTCCCCGGCGCGAACTCAGAGGAGTGCGCGTCCACGATACCGGCGACGTTCCGCGCGGTCTCGATGACCGCGAGCTGCATCCCGAGGCAGATCCCGAAGAAGGGAATCCCCTGCTCGCGCGCGTGCCGGATCGCGAGGATCTTCCCCTCGGTGCCGCGGCTCCCGAACCCGCCAGGAATGAGCACCGCGTCGACCCCCGCGAGCCGCTCGGCCACGTTCCCGGCGTCGATCTCCTCCGAATCGAGGTAGCGGAGCTGCACGCGGGCCTCGTGCGCGACCCCGCCGTGCATCAAGGCCTCGTTGAGGCTCTTGTAGGTGTCGGAGAGGTGCACGTACTTGCCGACGACGCCGATCGTGACGGTGTGGCGCGGGTTCTTCGTGCGCTGGACGTACTCTTCCCACTTGCCGAGATGCGGCTGCATCGCCCAGGCCCCGAGGCGCTGGAGGAGCCGGTCGTCGAGGCCCTGCTCGCGGAAGGCCAGCGGGAGCTCGTAGATGCTCGCGACGTCGTGCGCGGAGATGACGTCATCCACGCCCACGTTGCAGAAGCCCGCGATCTTGGCGCGGACCTCCCGCGAGAGCGGCTGCTCGGCGCGGCAGAGGAGCACGTCGGGCTGGATCCCCACGCTCAGGAGCTCCTTCACGGAGTGCTGCGTCGGCTTGGTCTTCAGCTCGCCCGCCGCCTTGATGTAGGGCACCAGCGTGACGTGCAGGTAGAGCACGTTCTCGGGGCCCACGTCCGCGCGGAACTGGCGGATCGCCTCGAGGAAGGGAAGACTCTCGATGTCGCCCACCGTGCCGCCGATCTCGACGATCCCGAAGTCGACGTCCCCGGTGGCCTCGTGGATGAGGCGCTTGATCTCGTCGGTGATGTGGGGGATGACCTGGACGGTGCGGCCCAGGTACTCGCCGCGGCGCTCGCGCTCGATGACGTTCCGGTAGACGCGCCCCGCCGAGAAGCTGTTCTTCTGCGTGGTCGGGCGGCTCACGAAGCGCTCGTAGTGGCCGAGGTCGAGGACGGTCTCCGCGCCGTCGTCGGTGACGTAGACCTCGCCGTGCTGGTAGGGGCTCATCGTGCCGGGGTCCACGTTGATGTAGGGGTCCATCTTCACGTGGGCGACGCGCAGACCCCGCGCTTCCATGAGCGCACCGATGGCCGCGGCGCTGAGGCCCTTCCCGAGCGAGGACAGGACCCCGCCGGTCACGAACAGGTACTTCGTCTTCATGATGGGACTCCCGAGCGCCTGCGCGGCGATGCCGGGCGTCTAACGCGGCCGCGCACGCCGCGAGGTCGCTTGCGTGCCCCTACCCCCGACCATACGGGGCAACCCCACGCGCCCGAGGAAGACCATGGCCCACGCCGACGAACCCGCGTCCACGGCCCCCCGCGAGATTCGGGCTATCCGCGTGGCCATCGCCACGTCGGTGATCGGCGCCGTCCTCAAGTTGTCCGCAGGCTTCGTGACGGGGAGCATGTCGCTCGTTTCGTCCGCGGTCGACTCGCTCGGCGACCTCATCATCTCCGTCGTCAACCTCGGCGTCATCCGGATGTCCGACGCCCCGCCCGACGAGGAGCACAACTACGGGCACGCCCGGATCGAGGGCCTCGGGGCCATGCTCGAGGGCGGGTTCATCTTCGCCGCCGCGAGCTTCATCCTGTACGAGGCCGGGCACAAGATCGTCACCGGCGAGCAAAGTCACGACACGACGGTCGGCATCTTCGTGATGATCCCCGTCCTCGCGATGACCCTCGGGACGGTGCTCTACCTCCGCAAGGTCGCGCGCGAGACCGGCAGCCTCGTCGTGAAGTCCGACGCCCTCCACTACGAGACCGACGTGTGGATGAACCTGAGCGTGCTCGTCTCGCTCGTGCTCGTGAAGGTGACGGGGATCCCGCTGATCGACCCGATCCTCTCCTGCGGGATCGCCCTCTACATGATGTACGCGTCGACGCAGGTCGTGCGCGAGGGCTTCCACGTGGTGCTTGACCGGAGCCTCGCGCCCGAGGTCGTCGCGAAGGTCCGCGCGATCCTCGACGGGACGGGGAGCATCCTGTCGTACCACGACCTGAAGACGCGGGGCGGGAAGGTGCCCCACGTCGACTTTCACGTGCTCGTACGCGCGGACATGACCGCGAAGGAGCTCCACGACGTCTACCTGGAGCTCCGCGACTCGATCCGCGACACGGTGGGACCCTCCACGAAGGTCCTCATCCACGCGGACCCCGAGGGCGGCTGACTCCTCAGGACGCGGAGGCGCCCAAGCCCGCCGCGGCGAGCTTCTCCTGGAGCTCGCCGGACTGCGCCATCTCCAGCATGATGTCGCTCCCACCGACGAACTCGCCCTTCACGTAGAGCTGCGGGATCGTGGGCCAGTTGCTGAAGTCCTTGATGCCCTGACGGATGTCGGCGTCCGCGAGGACGTCGACGCTCTCGAACTTGGTGACCCCGCAGTGACGCAGGATCTCGACGGCGCGGGCGGAGAAGCCGCACTGCGGGAACATGCGGTTGCCCTTCATGAAGAGGACGACGGGGTGGGCGGTGACGAGGGCCTGGATGCGTTCCTGCGTGGACATGGGGACTCCGGAGTAGGCGTGAGAGGGAAGGCGCGACGCGATTCAGTCGGCGACGCGCGTCGTGAGCGCGAGGGCGTGGATCTCGTGCCCGACGAGGCCGGGGAGCGCGGCGTAGACGGCGCGGTGCTGCGCGATGCGCGAGAGCCCCGCGAACCCCGACCAGGTGACCTCGGCGACGAAGTGGGCGCCGTCGTCCGCCTCGTCGATCACGACGACGCGGGCGCCGGGGAGCGCGGCTTCGATGCGGACGCGGATGTCGTCGGTGGTCAAGGGTCGCCCAGGAACGAGACGCCCCTAACCGCAGCGCCCCCGACAGGGTAGAAGACCGCGCCCCTCCCCTGCCCTGCCTGTGGGCTGGCCGACATGTCGCGCACCGCGGAGCGTCCCGATGAAGCGTATCGTCGCGTTCCTCTACCTCCTCCCCGCCATGTTCCTCATGCTCGGATCCGCCGCGCTCGTGAGCGTGCCGATCTGGCCGACCGCCGTGATCCCACGCTACCGCCGCGAGGCCTGGAGCATCCACGGGGCGCGGCTCTTCGCGTGGCTGAGCCTCCGCCCCGTGATGTGGGCCCGCACGACGATCGTCGGCGTCGAGAACCTCCCGCCGCGCGGGGATCGCCCCGACGGCTCCCGCCACCCTGGCTACCTCGTGATCTGCAACCACCGGAGCTGGGCCGACGTCCCGCTCCTCATGCTCCACACCTGGGCGCAGGGCATCTCGAAGAAGGAGATCCAGTACATCCCCTTCTTCGGATGGAACGGCTACCTGAGCGGCGGGATCTTCTTCGACCGGAAGAACCCCCGCGAGCGCGCGGGGGTCATCGACGAGGCCGTGAAGCTCATGGCCGGCGGCGCAAGCCTCCAACTCTTCCCCGAGGGCACCCGCACGCGGGACGGGAAGCTCCGCGAGAAGGTGCACCTCAAGCTCGTGCGCGAGGCCTGGGAGCGCGGCCACGACGTCGTGCCGGCGTGCGTCTGGGGGACCGAGGACGCGGTCCCGGTGCGCGGAATCGGCGTGCTCCCTGGCGCGAAGATGGGGCTCGAGATCGCCCGCCCCCTCGACCGCGCCGCCTACCCCGACGGAGATGCCTACGCGGCGGCATGCTGGGAGGTCGTGCGGGTAATGGCCGCGCGCCGGGGCGTCGCTTAGAATCCGGGCATGTCCCAGCACCTCGCCACCGTCCGCTGGTCTGAGGGGCACACGCCCTTCACGGCCGAGTCCTACAACCGCGACCACACCTGGACCACGGGCTCCGGCGTCGAGGTCCCCGCCACCTCCGCGCCGGAGTACAAGGGGTCCGCCGACCGCGCCAATCCCGAGGAGACGCTCGTCGCGGCGCTCTCGAGCTGTCACATGCTCACCTTCCTGGCCATCGCGTCGAAGAAGCGCCTGACGGTGCTCGCCTACGAGGATGAAGCCGTCGGCACGCTCGCGCAGAACGCCGCGGGGAAGATGGCCATCACCCGCGTCGAGCTCCGCCCCCGCGTCAAGTTCGGCGGCACGCCGCCCGACGACGCGGCGCTCCACACCCTCCACGAGCGCGCCCACGCGAACTGCTTCATCGCGAACTCGGTCAGCTGCGAGGTCGTCACCACGCCCCTCCCCTGGCCGGCGTGATGAAGGACCTCGTCCTCGCCATCGATCAGGGCACGACGGGCAGCACGGCGCTCGTCGTCGACGTTGGCGGGCGCGTGCTCGCGAGCGCCAACGTCGAGTTCCGCAACCACTTCCCCGCCCCCGGCCTCGTCGAGCACGACGTCGAGGAGATTTGGGACTCGGTGGGGACCGCCGTCACGCGCGCCCTCGCGGGGATCGACCGCTCGCGGCTCGCGGCCATCGGCATCACGAACCAGCGGGAGACGAGCGTCTTCTGGAGTGCCAGCACCGGCAAGGCCGCGCACCGAGCGCTGGTCTGGCAGGACCGCCGCACGGCGGACCGCTGCGCCGAGCTCCGCGCGCAGGGCTGGGAGGACACGGTGCGGGCGCGCACGGGCCTCGTCCTCGATCCGTACTTCTCCGGCACCAAGGCCGAGTGGGTCCTGAAGAACGTGCCGGGAACGGCACAGGACGCGGCCAGCGGCGCGCTCCGCTTCGGAACGATCGACAGCTTCCTCGCCTGGCGTCTGACGGGCGGCCCCGACGGCGGCGCGCACGTCACCGACCCGAGCAACGCCAGCCGCACGCTCCTCTTCGACCTTCACCGCATGGTCTGGGACGAGGAGCTGTGTGCGCTCCTCGGCGTGCCGACGGCCTGCCTCCCCGCGGTGGTCGACAACGCGGGCGTGATCGGCGTCACCCGCGGCGTGCCCTTCCTGCCCGACGGGGTCCCCGTCGCGGGGCTCGCGGGCGACCAGCAGAGCGCCCTCTTCGGGCAGGCCTGCTTCGTCCCGGGCATGGCGAAGTGCACCTACGGCACGGGCGCGTTCGCGCTGGTGAACACGGGCGGAACACCCCGCCCGAGCACGCGCGGCATGCTGACGACGGTGGGCTGGCGCCTCGGCGGGCATACGACCTACGCCCTCGAAGGGAGCGCGTTCATCGCGGGCGCGGCCGTGCAGTGGCTCCGCGACGGCCTGGGCTTCTTCCAGAGCAGCGCGGAGGTCGAGGCCCTCGCGGAGAGCGTCCCCGACAGCGCGGGCGTCGTGTTCGTGCCGGCGCTCACGGGGCTCGGGGCCCCGCACTGGCGCCCGGGCGCACGCGGGATCCTCTGCGGCCTCACGCGCGGGACCACGCGCGCGCACATCGCCCGCGCCGCGCTCGAGGGGATCGCCCTGCAGGTCACGGACCTCCTCGGGGCCATGTCGGAAGACGCGGGCGCGCCCATCGCGGAGCTCCGTGTCGACGGGGGCGCGGCGAGGAACAACCTCCTCATGCAGTTCCAGGCCGACGTGCTCCGCACCCGCTGCGTGCGCCCGCAGGTCCTGGAGACCACCGGCATGGGCGCGGCCTACCTCGCGGGCTTGGGCGTGGGCCTCTGGACCTCGCCGGACGCCGTCACCGCGGCCTGGGCCACGGACCGCGCCTTCACGCCGTCGATGGACGACGCGCGGGTCGATGCCACCCTCGCCACGTGGAAGGACGCCGTCGCGAAGGCGTGAGGCGGTTTGCGACCCCCGCCTCGCGCGGCTAGGTCTGTACCGTAGGAGACTCCGCCCATGCTCGTGACCGTCCTCGCCCTCGTCGCCTGTGGCGGCAGCACCGCCACCTTCAAGGGCACGCAGATGTCCGCCTTCTTCCCCCTGGACGGTGACGTGCGGCAGTCCTTCTACACGAGCGAGGGCGGTGCCAACGGGCAGGATCTCGTCGTCACGAAGCTCCTCCCCACCGAGGTGATCGACGGCACGGAGGTCGTCACGCTCGAGTACGGGCTCCAGAGCGAGACGGACGGGTCGGTCGAGAGCGTCATCGGCGCGGTGAAGTGGTCGAACGACGACGGAATCCAGATCCACGCGTACAGCGAGGGCGCGGGCGGTGAGTTCACCGTCTACGACCCGCCGATCGTCTTCGCGCAGGACGAGTGGCTGCGCGACGACCCGGTGGAGACCACGACGGGCGGGCGTACCTTCACGTCCACCCTCGTCGCGTTCGAGGATTGCCCCGTCACCTGGGGCGAGGACTGGACGGAGTGCGCCCACGTGCGCCTCGACGACGGCGACGGGGACGACTCGGTCGGGCCCCTCTTCGCGGGCGACTACTGGCTCGTCACCCGCTACGGCGTCGCGTGGATGCAGACGACGGGCACCAGCACCTACTGGGACCTGAAAGACCATCGCTACACGGCGCCCACGGAGTAGGCTCATGGGCGTGTGGCTCCTCCTGGGCGGGTGCGCGGGCATCGAGACGGTGCCGGCCGACCTGCAGCTCGACGTGCAGGCCGGCGTGCCGACGTACGCCGCCACCCTGCGCGTCTGCGTGGCGGGCCAGGGCGCGCTCGTACAGGGAGCAGGGAACGGTCGCGCCGTCGTGAACGGACTGCGCACGGACACCCCTGCGCGCGTCGTCGTGAGCCTGCTCGACGAGGCAGGGCTCTCCCTCGGGACGACGGAGGCCGTGACGCTGGACGCGGAGACGCCCTGGGCCGCCGCCGCGTGGTCTCCCGACGCGCCCACCTGCCGGAGCTCGGGCGACCGCGCCGACGCCGATGCCCCCGACACGTGGAATCTCGCCGTGCGCTTCGACGAGGCCGCATGAACCTCCTCGCGCTTCTCGGCGTCCTCGCGTGCGACGCACCCCCCGCCGATGTCGACGAGGGCTTCCGCGTCGTGAGCGCCTCCCCGCTGGACGGGAGCGACGACGCCTACGAGGTCACCATCCCCGAGCTCCGCGTGGCGGGGGTGGCCGACCCGGAGCGCTGCGACAACCAGAGCGTCCGGCTCGATGCCGTCAACGACGACGACAGCGTCGCGTTCGCCGTACCCATCGCGGTCGACGTGTCGGAGGACGGCGGGAAGCTCCGCCTCGTCCACCTCGAGCCCCTCCCGCGCGGGTTCACCTACGCCATGACCGCGCGCGGCGGCCCCGAGGGCTGCGCGGACGTCGATGGTGACGACATCCTCCCCTTCCGGAGCCTCTTCACCGTGCAGGACGCTGATCCCGACGCGCGATGAGTCCCCGCCGGGGGCCCTTGTCAGCGACGGGTCGTGTGCCTACGACCCTCTCCCCGCCTGCTTGAACATGGGCATGGGACGGAGGGGGGCCCGCCCCCCTCCGTAACGCCTCCCCCGGAGCCACCGTCATGAACGCCGACACCCTTCCCGAGCTGGAGGCCGCGCGTCGCGGCTTCAGCACCCTGGCCGTGCGCCCCGAAACCCGCGAAGCCGCGCTCGCCAACCTGGCGCGCTGGCTCCGCGAACCCGCCTTCGAGGCCTATCTCCCGCAGATCCGGAGCGCCCTCGCGCGCGAGCGCTGGGACCTCCTGCTCGACAGCTTCTACCAGGTGCTCCCCTTCGGGACGGGCGGACGGCGCGGACCCGTGGGCGTGGGGCCCAACCGCTACAACCCTTGGACCCTCGGCGCGAGCGTGCAAGGGCACGTGGCCTGGATGCGCGAGATGCTCCCGGGGCAGGAACTCCACGTCGTCATCGCCTACGACGTGCGTCGCTTCGACGACGCCAACGGGGTGTACGACGCCTCGCTCCCGAACCCGTGCCTGGGGCTCTCCTCGCGGGATTTCGCGGAGATCGCGGCGGGGGTCTACGCCGCGAACGGCGTCCACACCACGCTCCTCGCGCCGGGGAGCACGAGCTGGGTCAGCACGCCGGAGCTCTCCTACGCGATCCGTCACCTCGGCGCGTCGGGCGGGCTCAACATCAGCGCGTCGCACAACCCGCCGGACGACAACGGCGGCAAGTTCTACAACGCCCTCGGCGGCCAGGAAGTGCCGCCGAACGACGCGGTCATGGCCGGGCACGTGGCGCGCGTCGCCGACATCCGCAGCATGTCCTACGTCGAGGCCCGCGAGGCCGGCTGGGCGCGGGACCTCCCCGCCGACGTCCACCCCGCCTACGTCGCCGCCAACCTCGCGACGTCCCTGCGTCCGGATGCCCGGAGCGTCCGCGTCGTCTTCACGAACCTGCACGGAACGGGAGACACCACGGTTCGGGACGTGCTCGTCGCCGCCGGGTTCCGCGTGGATCTCGAGCCCACCTGCGCGCCGCACGACCCCGCCTTCTCGCAGGTCCCCTTCCGGAGCCCGAACCCCGAGGTGCGCCCGAGCATGGACCGCGCCGTCGCTCTCGCCACCTCGCTCGGCGCGGATCTGGTGCTCGCCACCGATCCCGACGCCGACCGCATCGGCCTGCAGGCCCGTCGCGCCGACGGCACCTTCCGCTTCTTCACGGGCAACGAGATCGCGACGCTCGTCACCGAGTACCGTCTCGCGCACGGACAGTGGGAGCGCCCGATCGTGATGAAGACCGAGGTCACGAGCGAACAGGTGACCCGCGCCGCGCGGCACCACGGGGCGCAGGTCGTCGGCGACCTCATGGTCGGCTTCAAGTACATCGGGGACGGCCTGCGGCAGCTCGACGCCACCGGCAGCTTCGCGGGGGTGCGCGGGACGGTGAACGACTTCGTGGTGGGCTGCGAGGAGAGCCACGGCGTGCTCGTCACGGCTGCCATGCGCGACAAGGACGCCGCCGGCGCCGCGCTGGCGCTCGCGGAGTACGCCTCGATCCTGAAGGACGACGGTCGCACGCTCGTCGACGCGCTCGCCGACGTGTGGGAGCGGGACGGCTACGTCCACAACGAGCTCATCAGCACGGTGATGCGCGGCGCGGCGGGGAAGGCCCGCATCGAGCGCATCCAGGAAGAGCTCCGGGCGCACCCGCCCGCACGAATCGGCGACCTCGATGTCACCGCCGTCCACGACCGCGCCGACCCGAACGGCCCCCTCGGCCCCATCAAGAGCGACACGGACGCCGCCAGCCGTGACGTTCTGGTCTACGAGATGGGCGACACCGCGCGGATCCTCCTCCGTCCCAGCGGGACCGAGCCG
>JACCDO011216844.1_pt1 | contig 10261 bp, 5 predicted proteins | sample 7446101 | NCBI WGS metagenome assembly JACCDO01 (sample SAMN15323440, study PRJNA562643) | freshwater metagenome | isolation source: river surface water | place: USA:Blue River Watershed | collected 2017-08-16
CTCCTCTGGATTCACCGACTTCAATACAAAATCATAAAGTTCAATGGCTGATTTTGAATACGCCTGATTGGTATCCAACTTGACATAGAAAACAGAAGTCATCATTCCCTGGAGCAAAATCACCAATGCAATCCCCCAAACCCAATTTTTCACCATCGCAATCCTCGCTGGCATTTTCGTCCAAACTGCAGTTAACATAGGCAAGAGTTTCCTCCACAAACCGTCTAAGCCTTGGACGAAGAAAATAATCAGCAACGGCAACAAAGGGAACAAAAAACGCATCCCCTGTACCGATGGCCAAACCACATACAACGCCAAATTCAACAATAAAAAAACAACAGCACCTATCCACTTTGACCCACTTCTTATCGCACCCAAAATCACCAATATCCAAAAAATCAAAGCCCCCAACCACACAAACCCCACCGCCCATGGAAATAACTTCATTGCTGTGGCCAAATGCCAAAATGGATAAGTGCCCGCCATCTGAAAGTAGACTCCGATATGATCCAATATGGTTTCAATCCGAATTTCACGCAACAATACCCAATGATTTGAACCGTTTCCTGCATCCGCAGACAAAGCGAGAATCCCAGACAACCCGCCCAATAAAAAGGCAGGCACCAACCCCTCAGACTTCCCAGACTGTTGCCAAACCAAAAACTCTTGAATCAACCAAGCGGCAACCAAAAAGACACCATTGCTCCTGGTAGCCGTAGCTACTAAAACCAACAAACACAATGTCAGAATTTTTGTCCATCCCGCTTTAAACTCAACATTCAATGCATAGAAAAACAAAATCACCAACCCCGTAAACCACAAATCCGATGACAATCGATCCGCAGCCTCCCAGATTTTCGGATGCCACGCTATGAGCACAAATGCCAGCAAAATTTTATTCCTATTGCCTTCAAATTTGATATTTAACAGTCTCAAAAACACCGTCAACATCAACAAGAACACAATAAAATTGGCCATTTTTAACGCCAACAACAACGGCAAACCTTTTAAGCCTAGGAGACCAAACAATCGAATGAAAAAGCTCAAAAACAGGGGAAAGCCCTGAGGATACAAATATGGACCCAACAAACCATCCGACGTATCCATGCAATCCTTATTCTCTGCGGCAAGCACATCCATACCCCCATCAACCCAACATTGAGCTTGATGCAAATACAACGCGAAATCATCTCCCCATTCGTGCCCAAGATCCATGCAAACAAACCCACCTATCGCCGCCACAAAGAGAATCAACACCCATTGATATTTGAATATAAAATCCCTCATTATCTCAAATTACTTTTAAAAAACAAATCCCTCGTAAACATTATTTCATAAAATACCCATCGTTTACGAAAGTAAAAGCACCGTTCATCCCATAAACGGGATTCCATCCAAATTACCCCCAAAGCAACTTCTAAAAGCAACATACAAAAGGAGCCCCAAACCCACAGCAAACAGAAGCATTAACATATATCGCATCAAACGCTTGGGGTTGTATTTCAATATGCAATAGATGGCCCTAAAACCATCCTTCCAACCGATTTTCTTGCCTTCTTCGAATGTTCTACCGTAATAACTGATACCCACCTCATAAATCCGTATTCCCTGAATCCGCGAAATCCTCGCCGTGATTTCAGGTTCGAAGCCAAATCGCTTTTCTTTCAGTTCCAAAGGCTGAATCATACTTGTACGAAACATCTTATAACACGTTTCCATATCTGTGAGATTCAAATTGGTTAACATGTTGCTTAAAAACGTAAGAAACTGATTACCAATACTATGCCAAAAGAACAATATACGATGCGGCTTTCCACCCATAAATCTGCTCCCATAAACCACGTCGGCAAAATCATCCAAAATGGGTTTCAATAAAATATTATACTCATTGGGATCATATTCCAAATCAGCGTCCTGTATAACCAATACCTCACCCGTTGCCTTTTTAATACCCGTATGCAAAGCGGCGCCTTTCCCTTGATTTACAGCGTGATCAAACAACTGAAGCCCCATTTGTGGATGAGCCTCCGCATAATCACGCAACACCTGAGCCGTAGCATCCGTACTACAATCATTCACCACGATGATCTCCTTTTCAATGTTACCAATCAACTGAACTGCATCCACTTTATTCAGAATATGGTGAATGGTTCTCGCTTCGTTGTAAGCCGGAATTACGATGGATAGCTTTTTGATACTCATGATGTATCGACAAAATTACACCATCGACCCTGAAATTCGGACGAACGTGGCAATTTTTACCAAAGCGAAAGCCCGTGTTGCAAAATTCGCCAATTCGCACCCAGGCATTTTTTCTATCAAAAACTCGAATCCACCTTTGCACCGTGAAAGAGATCGGACTACAAAGGATTTGGGAAAAACAAGCTTTCAAACCACATCAACTCAAAACAAGCAGCGGAAAAGTCATACATATTCTCCACCCAGGGGAATGGAATAACCAGAACGGACCCGACTTCCTCAATGCCAGTATTCGCATCGATGGACTTCTTTTATTTGGCGCCATTGAAATACACATAAAAGCCTCAGATTGGTATGCACATAACCACCACAAAGACCCTAGATACAACCAAACCGTATTGCATGTAGTTTGGGACAACAATAAGGAGTGCAATCTAGAGAACGGTCAAGCCTTAGAATGTTTGTCCCTCAAACAACGCGTCCATGGCGATCAAATCAATAACCACGCGGAACCCAATGAATTATCATGCGCAACCCTAATTCATCTGAGCGATGACTCTTCGAAATCCAAGCAACTCGCTATTGCACTTAAAAAACGTTTCAACCTCAAAACACATCTCATACTGCACCAACACAAACAACTGCATCAAGATTGGTGGTACACCGCATTGTGGTGCATACTTACAGCTTGGATGGGAAAAGCCAATCGCAACGCCTGTGACAGCCTCATTCAGAACCTTCACAAAAACCTCTTGATGCGCAACCCCAATCCCAAGGTCATTATGGCGTATTTGTTTGGACAATCTGGATGGTTACACAACAGTGACCCTGCCGATGAATACGCCCAACAGTTACAAGAAGAATACAATTATCTATGCATCAAATATCAATTGCAACCCTTGGATGCTTTGCCGTGGAATACGAAACAAGTGAGACCCCAGGCTTTCCCCCAAATTAGAATGGCACAATTCGCCCAGTGGCTTTGCGAAAAACAAGCTGACTTGTCTGATGTATTTGCACCCAAATCAACAAAAATCGCAGATTGGATTCAGTTCTTTTCTTCAAATCCCGGAGAGTATTGGGAAACCCACTACTCCATGGAAAAATCATCGGCAAGTCATACAGCATCAAATGGCATCGAACATGCCCAAAAAATCATTCTCAATGGCCTCATCCCCTTCTTGTATGCCTTCGGCTTGGAAACCAACAAGCCCCGTCTTATAGAAATTGCAGATGAGCTGCTTCACCAGTTACCGCCCGAAAACAATCAAATCACGAGATTACTTCAACCACTGAACATAAAAAACGCTTCGGCCAAAATCAGCCAATCGCTCATTGCACAACACAAACTATACTGCTCCATCAAAAGGTGCCGCGACTGCGAGATTGGCCGTCATTTATTAAACTTGCCTTTCATGGCACCTGAAGCGTAACTTTGTAACTAGAATCGATGAAAACAGACGTATTGATAATCGGCGGGGGAATAGTTGGCTTGTCAACAGGCTACCAACTGCTCAAATTGAATGAAAACCTCAAAGTTACCATTTTAGAAAAGGAGAACGCTGTTGCCAAGCACCAAACTGGCAACAACAGCGGGGTAATCCATTCCGGAATTTATTACAAACCGGGCAGCTTGAAGGCACAAAATTGTTTGCGTGGCTACGATATGCTCATCGATTTTTGCAAAGCGGAAAATATCGACTATGAACTCTGTGGCAAAATTGTGGTAGCCATCAAACCAGAAGAAATTGCTGGACTCGAAGCGCTCTATCAGCGTGGCATTCAAAACGGATTGTCGGGACTGCGGTTCTTGAACAAAGACGAAATCAAACAATACGAACCCAATTGCACAGGTATCAAAGGCGTTTTTGTACCCCAAACGGGCATCGTAGACTACAAGCAAATTGCGGTTAAACTCGCCGAAAAGATCAACAACAACCCCAACGGAAAGATTGAACTAAATTCAAAAATAACAGCGATTGTTGGCAATGAACACGGCGCGGTGGTTCATTCCAATGACGAAAGATACGAGGCAAGATTGGTTATCAATTGCGCTGGGCTCTACTGCGACAAAGTGGCTGCGATGGCAGGAGAAAAACTCAACATGCAAATCATTCCTTTCAGGGGGGAATATTACTCCATCAAACCGGAGAAAGCACATCTCGTCAAGAACCTCATTTATCCTGTCCCTGATCCCAATTTCCCTTTTTTGGGCGTGCATTTCACTCGCAGAATTTCAGGAGAAATTGAAGCAGGCCCCAATGCTGTTTTTGCTTTCCAACGCGAAGGCTACAAAAAAACAGATTTCAAATGGAGTGAGTTTTGGGAGAGCATTTCTTTTGGCGGATTCCGCAAAGTGGCAAGCAAATATTGGAAAACCGGATTGGGAGAATATCACAGATCCTATTTCAAACCCGCATTCGTGAAAGCGTTGCAACAATTGGTGCCAGCCATTCAAGAAGACGACCTAGAACCTGCAGGTGCCGGAGTAAGAGCCCAAGCGTGTGACAAAGATGGTGGACTGATTGATGATTTCTACATCCAAGACTCTAACTCTTTCATTCACGTGCTCAACGCGCCTAGCCCTGCGGCAACCAGTTCCTTGTCTATTGGACTGGAAGTGGCCGAAAGAGCCATGAAAAAACTGAACTAAAACTGCAGCGTCCCCGTTAGATTTCACTCCCCGGCATTGAATAAAGACCAACTCATACCTGTATTAAAGAAATACCTACCAGAAGGCAGTGAGTTGTACGCCGCGGATTTAATGGAGAAGCACAAAATCCAACTCCGGATCAAAAATCCCCGACTCACCAAACTCGGTGATTACCGTCCACCAACCGAAAAAAGCAGCCACCGCATATCCATCAACAAAGATCTCAATCCATTTGCATTCTTGATCACCTTCATGCATGAGGTTGCCCACTTGGTGAATTTTGAAAAATTCGGGCCGCGCGTTCCACCCCATGGCGCAGAATGGAAAAGGGAATTTCAATTGGTGAGCCACCCCATTGTTGAAAGAAGCATATTACCCCAAGACGTTCATTTGGCACTCAATAGATACCTCAAAAATCCCAAAGCAAGCAGCTGTACCGATGCCTTTTTGGTGAGAACTTTGAGACAATACGACATAAATAACGAGTGGATTTTGGTCGAAGAAATTCAAAATGGCCTTTATTTCGAAACCCAGGACGGGAGAAGATTTCAAAAATTAGACAAAATGCGAACCCGCTTTCGATGCAACGAAATCAAAACGGGTAAAATCTATTTGGTTCCGGGCTTGATGCAATGCAAACCCATTTTAAATCTGTAATTTGCACATTCATGCACAACCACAGCCATAGCTTACCGCAAGACAATATGGGCCCGCGATTCCTGTTAGGCATCGTGCTGAATTTCATTTTTGTTGTGGTAGAATTTGGGTACGGCATCCAAATCAATAGCTTATCATTGATGGCAGACGCTTGGCACAATTTGGGTGACGTAGCTGGGCTGATCATTAGCTTGTTTGCTTTTAGAATGGCCGCCAAACAACCCACCAAGAGATACACCTACGGATTTTCCAAAGCCACCATCTTGGCATCTTTGGCAAACTGCATATTACTTTTCATCGCCATTAGTTCTATGGGACATGAAGCCTATACGCGTTTCATAGATCCACAGCCCACCATTGGAAGCACTGTTAGTTGGGTTGCAGGCATGGGCGTGATCATCAACACGGCCACCGCATTGCTTTTCATGAGCAACAACGAACTCAATTCCAGAGCCGCTTATCTTCACATGGCCGCAGATGCCGGCGTGAGTCTTGCCGTTCTCCTCGGTGGCTTGTTGATCACCTACACGGGGATAGAAATGATCGACCCCGTTTTGGGCGTATTGGTTTGCCTCGTGATTCTGGTAGGCACGTTGAATTTATTCAGACAGAGTTTAAAACTGAGCCTAGATGGTGTACCAGAGGGCATTGAAGTGGAACTTGTTGAGTCCCGCATCATGAACATCCCCGGGGTGAAAGGCGTAGACCACCTACATATTTGGGCACTGAGCACAACTCGCAACGCAATGACTGCCCACTTGATGTTGGAACCCACTTTGAGTGCCACTGAGCAGGAAGCCATAAAAGACAGAGTACGTCATGAAATAGAACACGAAAATGTGCACCATTGCATTCTAGAAACTAGTACCAACTAGTCCAAATAATTTCCCCTAGAAAGTTTACTTTTTACAATCCCAATACGCGTTCTTGAGGCTTTTTGCCATCGAACATCATTTCGGGGTTTTCAAGAAGTTGCTTCACACGCACCAAGAAGCTCACACTCTCACGGCCATCAATAATGCGGTGATCATAACTCAAAGCCAAGTACATCATCGGACGGATCACAATTTGGCCGTTCTCTACAACAGCTCGCTCAACGATGTTGTGCATACCCAAGATACCACTTTGAGGCGCATTGATGATTGGAGTACTCATCATAGAACCAAATACCCCACCATTGGTGATGGTGAAAGTTCCACCTGTCATCTCATCCAAACTCAACTTATTATCACGGGCCTTTGTAGCCAAGCGTTTTACTTCCTTTTCGATTTCATCCAAAGACAACTTCTCCGCGCTGCGTATCACTGGCACCACCAAACCTTTGGGTGCACTTACTGCAATTGACACATCGCAATAGTCGTGGTATATAATTTCATCGCCATCGATGCTCGCATTCACCGCCTTCCATTCTGTGAGGGCGATACAACAAGCACGGGTAAAGAAACTCATAAAGCCCAAACCCACACCATGGGTCTCTTCAAACTTTTTCTTGTATTGAGCGCGCAAATCCATGATCGGCTTCATGTTCACCTCGTTGAAAGTGGTAAGCATCGCCGTTTCATTTTTCACAGCAACCAATCTGCGACTTACGGTTTTACGCAAGTTCGACATTTTTTCACGACGCTCAGCGCGAGAACCACCAGCCGCCTGGGCTTTTACACCACCCATCGCCACGATGGCTTCCAAAGCGTCTACTTTGGTCACACGACCACCTGCACCGGTACCTTTTACTTGAGACGGTGTGATGTTATACTGCTGTAACAGTTGCGCAGCCACGGGAGAAACCAATGACCAATCTGTATCTGTTGAATTTACCGCAGGGACAGCCTCTTTTTCCACTGCTGGCTTCGCCGCAGGTTGAGCACCTGGAGAAACCGCATTTGAAGATGCATCGGCAGTTGCTGCCGCTGCTTTTGGCACTTCGGCTGCGGCCGGACGGGCAGCGTCTGTATTGATTACGGCCACCACAGTATTGATCGCAATGGTATCACCGATATTACCTATCAACTTCTCTACAACTCCGGCTTTTTCAGCATTTACCTCAAAGGTTGCTTTGTCACTTTCGAATTCAGCCAAAGGGGCATCCATTTCAACCCAGTCACCTTCTTTAACAAGCCAATTGGCGATAGTTACTTCACTCACTGATTCGCCCGGTGCGGGCACTTTGATTTCGATTGCCATTACGTTTACTGCTGATTTGCCCAACAAAGTTAGGCAAAGGATTCGGTTTCTAAAAATAGAACAAAAAAGCCCGGTGTTGCCGGGCTTTTTTGTTCTATTTTCTATTCATTGGATCTTTAAAAATTCTATAACTCAATTTCAAATGAAATTGCATGTATCCATCAGGTAAAAATCCAGATTTCTCCGCATCCGGTGCTAATCCCTTTGAGATTAAACCGTTGTGCCAATCACGCATACTAGCAGAAAGCGGTTTAACACCATTCGCATCCGCCAACTCGGGTGAATTCATATACCATTGGTCCACATCACCACCAAAATATTTACTTCCGCTGTTATAATCATCCAAATTATCAGTAGTAGTCATTGCATATTTAATCTCACCGCCTAAAGTCCAACGCTTACGCATATACTCCAAATGATATCCAACGCTAAACAACATAGCCAACGATCCATACTTCTTATCATTCGTCTTGAGTTCACGCAAGTCAATCAATTTACTACTACCCCAGTACTCAACTCTCTTGGGGCTGTGTAGTAAGAATCCACCACCAACAGAAAATTTGTTGTTCCATTGGTGATTCCTTCCAATTGCCAGCGTGTTTTGCTTGTTCAATAAATAGATGTAATCAAAATCAACAATTTTCATCTGGTTAACAAATCCCCAATTGTTGGGCAAATTAACAAGTATTGGTTGGCCAGAATTATTTTCAATTTTGGGGTACTTCAAACTTGAGAAAAGAGCGATAGAATTACTGTAAGCCATTGAAACGGTGGATTGATAAAATCCAAAACGATAGCTTGTATTTCGGGTTTTATTGTATTCCGCCGTCAAACCCATCGAAAGTTCAACAGTTGAGGGCAAAGGAAAGAATTTATGTTTGTAATCTCCAATGAAAATCGAACCCCCACCAACAAAAGATATATTCAGATTCTTACTCCAATCACCGTCAGCATATTTGGGGACTTCCAAATTCATCATTTTAACTTTCTTCACTTTTCGTTCTTGAGGTATAAACTTAGAAACAGATTGAGAAAGTTTTTGTGAAGTTGCGTTATTTAGGAAATAAGACATTCCTAAATGAAACTGAAAATATCCGTCTGGCATCAAGCTTTTGGTTCTTTGCTGTGTAGTTGTGTATCCACGGTTCACATAATCAGTGTAATAAGAACGCATGGTTGACGAATATGGTTTTAACCCTGTATTAGGATCGATTGCTTCTGGAGAAGACTCATACCATTTATCAACATCACCACCGTACCAAACACCTGATCCAAAATCATCCAAATAATCCGTTGATGTGAATACGCTTTTAATTTCTGCATGAAATGCCCATTTCTGCATCAAGTAAGTTAATTGAAATGACACATTGGCGCTAGCAGCCAAAGAACTATATTTCTTTTCGCCACTTAGAAAATTTTGACCCTCAGTTCCAACGCTCCTGAGATTCATCATCTTGTATTCACTACCCACAACAACATTTTGGTCATCGTAAACATTGACATTGTATTCTCTGAATGGTGTAAATGTCAGCAATCCAACGCCCAATCCCAATTGAGGAATCCACTTCCCTTTTTCGTAACTCTTCAAAGAATAATTCCTTCCATCGCCCAACATCATTAACATATCAAGATCCACACCACCCATTTTTGTTACGAATGCGTAACGCCAACCCATAGTTTCAGCCAGATACCCCTGAGAACCATTCATGAAAATAGGAGCCATTCCCGAAAAAACGGCGGGGGCATTTCTGTAATGCATTGAAATATTTGACCTAAACAATGACAACCTAAACGATGTATTTTTTCGGGCATTGTACTGTACAAATCCAGACCCACTAAATTCCATTGTAGATGGCAAAGGTGAGAACTTATGTCTGTAGTCACCTCTGTATGTGGCCGCCCCAAACATTGCACCATATTCCCACGAAAGTGGTCCACCACCCATTAATTTTTTCAATGCGCTTGAATCGATAGCAATTCTACTAATTAATGTAGTATCCACCTTACGATAAATAGGAGGAGGGAGCTGCGCCGCTGTCAACTTGGGCACCATGAATTTTTGCCCGTTGGCCAATGTAATCACGGTGGGATTACCTTCCAAATAAGACAAAACCAATGTATCACCTACACGGTTGGCGTTATTAAAAACCGGACGACCCAAAGAATCTTCCATCTTCACCACCCTAGGATCACCCACCACATTCATCTTCACTTTCCCAAATGTATGTGTAGCTGCAACCACAAAATCTTTTTCGTCTGAATAAGCATTCAAACCACCAAGGACAGCGATTTCCATCGAAGGAACACGACTGTTCACGCGATTGTCGTAAATTAATGCATTCACTTGCTCACCATAAACCGCAGCAGCCGACAATTTCTCTAAACCAGCGCCATCTCCTCCGCTCAAAGACAGGCCAACAGCATTAGAACCAGACAAATTTCGGTTGAACGCCAATTCTCCAATTTTCAATTGACCCGCAGTTACCGTTCTTGCCACATCCAAATGCAAAACCCCCATTGTAGCGTCTGAGCCTGGCAAATTGTTCTCTGAAAACAACAACTTATCCAAAC
>JACCDO010277145.1_pt1 | contig 10258 bp, 7 predicted proteins | sample 7446101 | NCBI WGS metagenome assembly JACCDO01 (sample SAMN15323440, study PRJNA562643) | freshwater metagenome | isolation source: river surface water | place: USA:Blue River Watershed | collected 2017-08-16
GCTGTTGTTTTCATCGCTGTTGTCATCATCATTTGAATCATTATCATCATTTGATGAATCTTCCTCACTATCATCACTGTTATCATCATTATTATCATTTGATTCTTCTTCTTCACCATCATCTTTTTTAATAAATTTTTCAGTAAATAATTTCATTTGTTCTTCATTGAGATTCATATTAGGAAATATATTTTTACATATTTCACTTATCATATTTTCAAAATCTTTATTTTGATTTTCGGCCATATTTTATATAATATATAAAATATATTTTAAGTATAAAAATAAACTATATATTTATAAAAAAAATTAATCTGCTTTATGCTCTTGATAAAAAATTTCATCAAAGTTTAACAAATTTGTATCTTTTCTAATATAATCAGTTTTCATATTTTTAAAATCTGATGTCCAAATCTTAAAAATACAATTATTAATTTTAGGACTAATTGTTAATCCATTAATTTTTTTTTCGTATTCATCACTTGTAGTAATATTTTCAAAACATAAATAATATATTAATTTTCTCCAATATTCAAAAGCATCTTTTTTATTAATTCTTAATGACCAATATCCGCCATTCATATTATTAACATCTTCAAAAACAGGATTAATACCGTCTTTCATAAAAAAGAACATTCCTGCTGTTATATTTTTTAAAGTATTCATAACAAATACTAAATCATTATAAGTTTCAACTTCACATAATCTTTGATAACTTTCTAAACTCCATGTGTTATCATTTATTTTATGAAACCATAAAACCCACTTATTCTTTAATTTTAAATTTGAAGTTTCCATTTATAATTTATTATTATGAAACATTTTTTTAATATGATTTAAATTAATAATAAATAATATAATTAAATTTATATTTATAATAATTATATTAATGTTTTGTTTAGATGAAAATGATAAAAAAAAATATTTAGATAAAATTAATAAATTTTATAAATATCCAAAATCAATTATTAAATATATGTTAAATTCTAATTATAAAATATGTAATATACCTCAATTACAAAAAAAAACTTTATTAAGTAATGAAAAAATAAATTCTTTATTTTCTTTATTGAAAAAAACTGTTAAATTTTTAGATGATTATAATATTACTTATTGGTTAGATGGAGGGACATTATTAGGTGCATGTAGAGATGGTAAGTTTATATCATGGGATGATGATATAGATTTAGCTATTCCATATAATTCCTTTATTAAAATAAAAGAAATTATAAAATCATATAAAGATGTAAATGATAAATATATAAAAGATATAAAATATAAATTATCTGAAAAATATGATATAAAATTTTTTGAAGATAAAGCAATTGCAAATACTTTAATAGATAATAAAGTATCATTTTTAATAAAAATATATCATATAGATGCTCAATTTACAAAAGATATTTTTATTGATTTAATTATATATTTACAAGATAATAAAACTAAATCATATATAACAAATTGTAAAATGTGGAAAGATATATATGTATATCCATATAGTTCTGTTTATCCACTTAAAAAAATTAATTTTGAAGGGAAACAATATTTTTGTGTAAATAATCCATATATTTATCTAAATAAAGCTTATTGGTTTTGGAAACATCTTGGTGTTTTACACCATACGCATTTTAAAAATTTAGAAAAAAATATAAATAAAAAAATTTATTTTTTTCTTAAAAGTCCTAATATAAATTCTCAACATAAATTATTGGATAAAAATACTTAAAATTAAATATTATTAGCAAATAATTATGAATAACAAATATAATTAAATTTATTATCATTATTTGATATACAATCATTAATAAAATCAAGATTATTTATATAATCTTTTTTAATAATAACTTTATTTTTATTTTTTTTTGTATCTTCAAATGTATTATAGATATTAATTTCTTTTCTACAAATTATACATATTGGATTATCATAATTTGAATATTCTAACCATGAATCATAACATGTTCTATGAACTACATGTTTGCATTTAAAGTATATTAATTCTCTTGTATTTTCTATATTTTCACAACAAATAAAACATCCTGAACTTAATATTTCAACATTAATTGGTTCATGATTTTTACAACAATAAAATTTTCCTATTTCTTTTATTAGTGTTCTGCATTTTTTACCAGTTTTTGTATAACCGTTGCATCTATTAAATTTTGGTTGATCTGTTTCCATATTTCATATTTTATTATATAAATTTATTTTATATTGATTTTTATAATGAATTAATTTGTAAAAATTAATTTTTATAAATAATGAATTAACCAACATATAATGAATTAATTGTTGTTATATCACGAATTAAAATACTTGTTGAATTTTCCAATTTTGCACAAATATCATAACGTTCAATAGTTTTACAAATATCCATTAAATTATCACATATATTATTAATTCTCATAATTGCTTTAACAAAATTTCCATCATAAATTTCTGTTACACTATAAATATCTTGAATAGTTCCACCAGAAGCCCAAATATAAGCTGGTTCAATAAAATCTAAATACAAATTATAATCCATCTTTAAACCTAATAATCCATTATTAGATTCATGTTCTTCCAATTGAACAGATAATTTTTGTAAATCTTTTAAAACATAATATAAATTATCACTAATATTTAAATCACTTAAATATTTTTCTGTTCCATCTTTTTCATTAATAAATGTTGATAATAATCCCACAATTTCAGGAAATGTTAAATCATCCAAATATCCTTGAAAAATCATTTCCGTAAATAATAATTCATTACAATCATTTACTGCTGAAGCAATAATACCTTTCTTTGTTAAAGTATCATCTTCTTTAATATATTCATAATCTTTTAAAACATTTTTGATAACTTCAATTTGATTTAAAATTTCCGTTTCATTATATTCAATTGAATTATTATTGCTGTTAAATTCTTTTATTAAATCTGTATATTCGTGATATTTTTTATAGTTATTTTGAAAATCTTTTTCTGATTCAATTTTCTTTTTTTCATCTTCCAGTTTTTGATAATCTTTCTTTTTAAGTGTAAAAATAGTATTATTCATTTTATTGTAAATATCATCATAACGCTTAAATACTTTTAATTCATCTTCATTAAAAGCATATTTATCTAAAAGCAATTGTATTTCATCATTTTTTCTTTTTAAACCACTAGTGAGTTTATTGTATTCATTTCTAATCAAAGTATTTGAAATAATATCATTAATATTTTTAGTTTCCAATAACATTGTTTTCAAAACAAACTGATATGATAAATTAAACTTTGATTTTACACTTGGACTTTTTCCAACCATAATACTTTTTAATTCAATTTCCGATAATAAATCAAATGTAGGTAATAATATAACGCTACCAAATTCATCTAAACCTCTGCGTCCTGCACGCCCACTCATTTGTAAATATTCATCACTTCGTAAAAAACGCTTACCTTTATTATCATATTTATCCAAATCTGTAAATAATACTGTTTTAGTTGGCATATTTACACCAATTGAAAAAGTTTCCGTGGCAAATAATATTTTTATCAATCCTTTTGAATATAATATTTCAATAATTTCTTTCAAAATTGGTATTAAGCCAGAATGATGATAAACAACTCCTTTTAATAATTGATCATATACAGATTGATATTGAGGCAATTTTTCATAAATTTTCTTATAATTTCTCATTTGAAAATTGAATATTTTTTCAACACTACTCATTTCTTCATGTGTTAATAAATTCTTTCTAACCATACGGCACAATTCTTCACACTTTTTTCTAGAAAATTTGAAAAACAATGCTGGAATATAGTTTTCATTAACTAAATAATCAACTAAATTATCCATTAATTTATTTACATCATAAACTTTGAATTTATTACGCATAATATCATAATTTTTAAATTCACCTGATGCTGATAACATTTCCACCATGTTCCAACTTATTTCATCTTTTCCATTATTATTAATGAATTGAGTTCCTTTCCAATAATAATGTTTTAATGGAACAACACGATGACTAGTTGGAATAAGATGAATTGGTTTTTGTTTAATATCTCCAATCCAAGAAGCAAATTCATCTGGTTTATCAATTGTTGCTGATAACATTACTAAAATAATTTGTGGTGGTAATAAAACTATTACTTCTTCCCAAACTTTTCCTCTGTCAGGATCATTAATATAATGAACTTCATCAAAAATAACCGCACCAATTTCATTAATATCCATATTTAATGAATAAGATGATGAAGATATTTGATTATCATTTTCTTTATACAACATATTTCTAAGAATTTCTGTTGTCATAATAATACATTGTGCATCAGGATTCATTTTAATATCTCCTGTTAAAATACCAACACTTTCAAATTTTTCTTTGAATTCGGCAAATTTTTGATTTGAAAGTGATTTTGTAGGTGATGTGTAAATAACTTTTTTATTATTCTTTAATGCGTGTGCTATAGCATAAATTGCTAATACTGTTTTACCTGAACCAGTATGCGCAGTAATTAATACATTTTCATTATTATGTATTCCATAAATTCCTTGTTTTTGAAAATTATCTAATTCATACGGAAATTTATAGGCAATTTCATTTTCCGGAACTTCATTTGCTTTCTCTAACTTATTAAAAACTTTTAAATAACTTGATGATGACTTCATTTTTATAAACTAATTAAATAGTTTTTATATGAATTATTTATTTCTGTAAATAATTAAATCATTTTTTTTATTTTTTATAATAAATTTGTTATAAAAAATAATATGATAATATTTGATAAATAATATTTTAATAATATTCATATCAATCAAAATATGATATAACATTATTTATATTTTCCCAAACATAAAATAATTTATATTTTGAATAATTTTTATATATTTCAGTCAAAGGTATAATAGAATTCAAATTATTAGTTAATGCATTTTTTAATGTGTATAAACTATTATTTTTTTTAGAATTTTCTGTAATATTTTTAGAATCATTTATATTTTTATTAATACTTTTTATAATAAATTCATTTACTTTATTATTATCTTTTTTGAAATTATGATATCTTAACAAGAAATTTATAAATATTTTCTTTTGTCTTACTAATAAAGATATTTTATCTTCTTTATTATTTTTTAATTTTGGTGTTGTATCATTTTTCTTATAATTATTATTTACTAATATTTTTATTGATACTGTATTAATAATTTCATCTATTAAATAATTAAATTCAATATTATTTTTATTTAATACACATGCTTCATATTCTTCATTTAAAGATTTCATTTCATAATCAAAATAAAAATATATAATATTTTTTATCTTTTTAATCAATAATTGACTATCAAAAACATTATCAGATAAACCTCCTTTAAAATAAAATGATTTTTTAAATGATGTTATTAATATTTTAATGATTTTATTTCTATTTTCTTCAAAGAAATTATAATTATTTTTATAAGTTTTCTTTTCAAAATCTTCAAATGAAACTGAATCATCAAAATCAAAATCAGAATTTTCAAGTTCATCTAAATTAACAACATTTTCATCATTATTATTTGAATTAGATACATTATTTATATTATTTTTTTGATTATTACTAAATGTATCATATTCACTATATATATATTTATTTATATTATCCATTATATTTTTTTTACAATTCAATATATCATAAAACTGAAATGTTATAAAATTTATTTTATCCAATTCATTGTCAGACCCTTTTAATATTAAATCACGGAATTTAATAAAAGTATCCCAATGTAAATTATTTTCAAAATATTTTCTTAACAATAATTCAAGCTCATTATCTTTGAAATTAAGATTAAATATTGTATAATATATTTTACTAATATCATTAATATAATTATATTGATATGGAAGTTGAATCCATTTTTTTTCAATAGCATTTAAATGCGACTTTATAAAACCAAGTAATTTAGTATATGAATTTTCCATTTTTATAATATTTGATAAATATACGAATCCTTCACGTAAAACATGAATATTTGTTCCATCTATTATATTAAAATTATTATGTAATGGTACAAATTCAATTAATATAGATATTTTTGTATTTTCATTATTTATTTTTGAATGACCCATATCAAGTCCATATTTAGAAGCTTTCATAAATATTTTTTGCTCAATATTATTCATATGACTAATTATAAAATTTGTATGATATTTATGTATAAGATTAACACATCGTGCATCTATTAAAAATCGTAATTCTAAATCTGATTCAAATTCTTCTTTTGTTATCATAAAATCATTTTCATCTAATATTGAATTAATAATATAATATTTATTCAAATTTATATCATATGTATTATTTGGATATTCTAATACTATTTTAATCGAATTATTTATATTTTCATTTTTATCATTGGTTCCTCCAATACCAATATTTAAAACACTTGTTTTTATATTTGTTTTTGTAGAGTTTTCTATATTATTAGCATATTCAATTATAATTTTTTCAGCACCCAATTTTTCCGCAATTTGACAAAATGTACGCAATTTATATTCCATTTTTTTGATTACATAATTATTAAATGGAAGAAATAATTCTTGATTTGCAAATAATATTTTTTTATATAAAATAGATGGTTCAATAGTATTATCGGAAAAATATATTTCTTTCATTCTTTTATGAACAATATTTTTAAATTTACTTTCTTGAATAAGTATATTCATAAATTTATTTTTAGTATGAATATCAGTATTTTTTATAAAATTATTTATAATATTTATTAAATTTATTATCTTATTTTTATTTGTGTAATTCAAATATATTACATCATATTTATCAAAATATTGTAATAAATTCTTTTTTAAACAAAATATATCAAAATTATAAAAAAAATATTTTGACGTAAGAAATATTACATAATCACTAAAAAATAATTTAATAATATTGCATATATCTATATCATCATCAAAAATTATTTCTAAGTTTGTTTTTACAACAACACTTAATAATTTATATATATTTTCTTTAAATGATGTACTCATATAATATTATTTATGATATATTTATTTTACACAAAATAAAATAAATATAGGTATGTAAAAGGTTTTTGAAGATTTTTGATTTTATTTTTACTTTGTATTATAAAAAATTACTTCATTATAATTTTTCTTTTATCTTTTTCTTCAATGATTTCTAAATAATGAATTCGCTCATGTTTTTTAGTTTTACTTCCAAAAGCTTCTGACATTCCTGTATCAATGCATAAAACTTTTCCATTAAATCTTTTTTTAATTCCATTTTCTTGAGGTGTATGACCTATCACAATATGTTCAATATCATAAATTGCTAATATTTTATCAAGATTTTTATCAGCAATTAAATTACTTTGAGTGCTTAATTCAGTTGAATAAATTCTATTCCATAATATACTATTTTGATTTAAAAATAATTCATGAAAATAATCATGTGATAAATGTAAATCATTACCATATAAAGTATCTCTCATTATTGTATTAATATCATTAATTGTATATTTTTTAGCAACTGATAAAGATATTCCACCATGACAAAAAAGAAATTTACCTATTTTAATAACTGGATTCCATGCACATGCTAAATATTTCGCAAATGTATTTCCTATTTTAAAATATTCTAATCTATGTTCTTTTGATTTAAAATGACTCATTCCCATTGGAGATACATAATCAAAAATTCCTAAAATATTCATTAATTCATGATTTCCAATAATTGGATGAAAACCACCACCATATTGGTATGATTCTAATTGTAATTTTAATATAAGTGAAATAATTTTGAATTCTGAATCTTCATCATTTTTGTCTAAATTTCTTGGTTTTCTATCTAAAATATCACCAATTTGGACAACATGTGTATTACCACCAATCCATTTAATATTTTTATCAATAATTTTTGCTTTCATTAATACTAATATAAATGCATCATAATCACCATGAATATCTCCTATTGCTATTATTTTACTATAATCCGGATATATTCCTTTTTGATAATACTTAAATATTTCATTATGATTAACTTTCATCTAATAATAATTACTAATAAAATAATTTTTTAATAAATTATATTTTATTATTCATTATGAGTAATTCTGAAATAAAATCTATATTTGAATAATTATCATTATTTTCTTCATCTTTTGTATTTTTATCTATATTAGTTATGATATCATATATTTCTGTTATATTATTTTCAATATTTTCTTCTTTTAGATTTATATTATTATTATTTTGATTACTTTCATCATATTGTGTATTATTATCTTGAATATTATTACATTCAATAATATTGTCTTGAATATTGTTTTGTAATAATAAATCTTTTTTAACATATTCATCAAAAAAATCAGTAATGTTATTAAACATTTTGAAATTTAAATATTTAAAATCTTCTTTCAAAATTACATTAACTTTATTTAATGCATCTTGGCTAAAATATGTATAAAATGCATCATGTTCTCTTTTATTCATTTTTTTACTTACTTCATGTATAATATTTTTAACACCAATATTTTTTAAAACTTTTTGAAAATCTTCTTCCAAGTTTTCAAATTGTCCAATAAAATTTATATCTATTTTACCTTTTTCATTTATTATATTACGAACTTGTGGAAGAAAAACATGAATAAATTCTACATCATTACATTTATTATATAAATTTAAATAATATGAAAATGGAATATTCAATTTATTAACATGATACCATCCTGATATAATTCTATCATATGGATTTCTTATAAAACAAAATTTATAATAAGTATCCCACTTTTGTGGAGTCATATTCATTTTTTTATTTATATATGCTGATGTTTTAAAATAATTTAATACTCCATGAATTCGATTTTCATAATTTAAATATTTTGTTGTTTTTTTTTTATTCATACAAAATACATCATGATCTGGTCTTCTTAAATAATAGTTTTTAAATCCATAATATTTCTGCAACATATATGATATATATGTTCCCCCTGTTTTATGAATATGAATAAATACTGCTTTTAAATCGTGGTTTATACTACACATAGCTATAATTTCATTTTAGAAAATAATAAAAATAATTTAACAAACTAAAAATAATATTATCATTGATTTAAAGACATTTTATTAAATATAAATTATATTTAATAATTATGGACTATGAATTAACAGAAAATTCTAATAGGATTGAACATCCTTTAGATATAAATATATATCTTAAAGACCATCAATTAGCAATGGTTAAAAAATGTATTGAAATAGAAGAGTTTAATTTATGTAGTTATGGTGTAATGAATGATAAGCCAGGAAGTGGAAAATCTTATGCGATTCTTACTTTTATTTTACATATGAAGTTAAATAATAAATATAATATTGATAATAATTTTAGTAATAATTCTTTGAATAATTTTAATAATAATACTAATTCTTTAAATAATTTTGATAATAATAATTGTGCTTCTTGTTTTGATAATGGTTATGTTTCTAATTTTGATAATAGTTTTAATAATAATAATTCTTTATGCGGGTTTGATAATAGTAATTCAGCTTGTAGTTTTGATAATAATATTTTTTCTAATTCTTTGAATGGGTATGATTATAATTGTAATATTGATTATAATTCAGTAAATAATAATACAATTATTGAAAATATATATATTAATAATAATATTAATTTACTTGTAATACCTAGTAATATTGTTAATCAATGGATGCAATATATTAATGATTTTTCAGATAATATGTTAAATATTAGATTAATAACACAATACAAAGATGTTTTGCGAATTTATGATGATGTAAATTTTTTATTTGAAAATGATATTATTATTACAACATCTTTATTTTATCATTCTATTTGCACGACATTAAATAGTAAAAATATTAAAATTAGACGTGTATTTTTTGATGAAATAGACAGTATATCATCATTATTAGTTCATAAAATTAATACATATTTTACTTGGTTTGTTTCAGCATCATTTAATCATAATAATTTGGGCATTTATAAAAATAAAATTGATATAAGTTTATTTGATAACATTAAATGTAAATGTACTACTGAATTTATTGATAAAAATTTTTTACTAGATGTTCCAATTAATTATAATATAATTTGTAAAAATATTTATTTAGATAATATTTTAAATGGCATTTTATCAAGACATCAATATAGATTATTAAACGCAAATGATTTTACAACATTATGTAAAAAATTTAATAGTAAAATTGCTACAAATGTAACTGAAGCAATTGATTATTTAATTAAAGATATTAATGAAATTATTGAAACTGAA
>JACCDO010215264.1_pt1 | contig 10257 bp, 6 predicted proteins | sample 7446101 | NCBI WGS metagenome assembly JACCDO01 (sample SAMN15323440, study PRJNA562643) | freshwater metagenome | isolation source: river surface water | place: USA:Blue River Watershed | collected 2017-08-16
CTATTACGGAAAGACATAAATTAGCAAAGTTTCGCAATGAGGAACGAGGAGTAACTAGATTAACAATGAGTGAGTTTCTTGGTCGTAAAAGCGGCTCACCAAAAAGCAATAGCTCAACAAGACGCCGTGGTGCGGCAGCTGCAAGTTCAGGAAGACGAAGTGGTTCACCAAAAAGCAGTAGCTCAACGCGACGCAATCGTAGTCATTAAATAATGAATAATATAATTTAGTAGTTAGATGGATGCCGACGGTGTAGCAATTCTTTTTTTAGAGAATAGTCCCGAAAAGGTACAACAAGTTCGCGACTATTGTAGCATTGCAGATACAATACTTGTAAAAGAAACCCTACATGCACGAGCAGTCAAACTATTAGAAAATGCAGGGATTTCTTATAAAGGAACACCCTCCGAATTACGACTCAAATACAAATCAGCCATTACACCAGCTATAATTAGTCGTATAAAAGAATGGGTTAGTCAGCATAAAGGTGCTAATAAATATGTATTATTTGATTGGGGGCGCACTATAACACAATTAGAAGGCGTGCGTTTAAATAAAATAAATCCAGCAAAGTATGAGACAATATTAAATTTTCTATGCAATGGAATGCGCCGTGTATCAATGCTACGATCCATGTTTGCTTATTTACATGAAAATGGCTGCAAAATCTATATATTAACAAATAACAAATCATGTAGGGCGCACACCTATAAAGGCTTATTGCATCATTTAGCTGGTGTTGGTGTTCCATTACAATTTATATGCTCTGGCCTAGGATCTGCACGCGGTCATAAAGGTAAGGCGCTTGCACAGCACAAAACATTTAAAGCATTTTGTAGGAAACGCCGCATGACTAAAAAACGCAGTCATAATTAGCATAATGGATGTTCCTGCGAAATCGGTAGATAAGCCCGATATATGTATTGTAGGAGGTGGCATAGCAGGTCTCTATGTTGCCCGTGAAATTCTTAAAGCATCTCCGTCAACACAATTATTACTATTAGAGAAATATCCTATTATAGGTGGTCGTGTATTATCCTTTAAAAAAGATATAGGATCGCATGGGTTGCATGGACAGCAGACTGTATCATGGGAAGCAGGTGCAGGGCGATTATATGAGAAGCACGTGCGCGTTCATAAGTTATTAAAGGAGTATGGAATAGGTGTATATCCATTAAGTCCATCTGCCGATTTTGTATCTGCCGGCGGCAGCAGACATCCTGACAGGTTTGCCGAGCTAGCTGCTGCAGTCCTACCACCGCTGGCAGATCTGCCAGTCGCAGATTTACAAAAACACACGCTTGGCTCCCTTCTACGTTCTATAATTGGTCCAAAGGAAACAAAAGCATTTTTTGAGCAATTCCCGTATTATACGGAGGTGGAGAGTTTGCGTGCAGATGAGGGTCTGCGAGCTTTTATGGGTGTAATGGGTTCACATGGTGGTTTTTGTGGGATTAAGGGTGGATTTGGTTCTTTTGCACATGCATTAGCTGCTGATGTAAGAATGCGTGGAGGGACAATTTGGCTCGGCGCAGAATTAACTGAGTGGCGGCGCCAGGATGAACAGATAAATGCAAAAATAACTCTTACACACAAAGATAAGCCGGCGACAACTGTTCATATATTTCCTAAGAAAATGGTACTCGCTCTTCATGCAACTGCTCTACGATCTCTTAGACCACATTGGGCTCCGCTCAAGCATGTAGCAACTGCACGTCTTTTACGTATTTATGCAGTATTCCCTAAAAGTCGTAGCGGGAGTGTCTGGTTTAAAGGAATGGCTCGCACAATAACCCCTGGGCCGCTTCGTTATGTTATTCCAATTAATGAAGAACAAGGTACTATTATGATATCCTATACGGATGGCGCAGATACAGCTCCATTTTGGTCTGCTGCAAATAGTGAAGCAACAAAACATATGCAAACTCTCATAATGAAAGAAGTTCGCAAACTATTTGGCAGCCATATACCAAACCCTATATTTATAAAAGCACACCCATGGAATACCGGCACAACATATTGGAAACCTGGTGTTTACAATATAGATTCAGTTATAAAAGCAAGTAGGCAGTTAGAAGAAAATGTATATGTGTGTGGCGAGTCCTTTTCGCATGAACAGGCCTGGATAGAAGGAGCGTTAGAGTCAGCAGAAGGTTTGCTTGCAGATAAATTTTCTGGACTATATAATAAATGAATACGCATGCAATCCTGGCAATTTTTCACTTACTAGTAATTGCCCCATTCTTCTTCTACATTGCCGTCCAACGTGCAGCGATCCCTAATATAATGTATATGATTTTAGCAATTCTCGCAATTGTATTATTCCTATATCACGGCTATAAGATGGTAGCGCGTTGGAAGGCAAATTCAGGCTATGCGTGGGTGAATGCTATTCATTTTGTAGCCGTTGCCCCTCTTCTATTCTACATTGGCTATAATGCCAAGGATACTCCTCGTGCAGCCTATGAAATTCTAGCAATGTTTGCGTTCGCTGCATTTGGTTACCATCTTTACAGCCTTATTAAATCAATTAACATGATTGATTAAATTACTATGTAAAGTATGCATATTCACAAAATTATTAATATATAAAATATATTAATAATTTATTTGTTCTAATGCTATGAATGTGAAAGGGCTGAGCCTACGCTAGGGAGGGCAATTAGCTGCCTAAATTTGAGCCTATTTGTAATAGGAATGGAACGGAAATATGCTCCGTATACTCCGTCAGGATCAATGATCCAGAGGGAGGAGACGAAGTACAGGCCTCCTCCAACCGCGAGGATAGGCTTTGAGAGAAGATTATTGGAACAGCATTATAAGGACGACAGCGACAGTGACAGCAGTGATAGCACGAGTAGTACTGAGTCAGATAGTACGGCGAACACATTTGACAATATCCCTGAAAACCCCAAGGCATTGTTTGAAACACCTCTTCAACTAGCTACATTCAATCCCGGCTCCAAATACAATCCCTACAGTGTCTATGAAAATTTTGAGACAGCGGGTGCTACAGGAGCAACAGGAGCAACATCAGGGGCTGAAGATACAATTCAAACATCAGGTCAACAACTCACAAAATTCCCTGATAGTAAACTTAAGACACAAACTATATCGGTAACATCTCTTATTACAATCGACAGCCGTGACCGTGATCATCAAGTATTTCCACAGCCAACCGATTTCACACTATATTTACCTGATACATATAAAAATATAGTAACATTTCAATTTACACAGATAAAACTTCTCTCTGCATTTTTCTATTTTAGGAATAATAAATACAATACCTGGTTTGATGTACATGAGGAGGGGCGAACTGTCCTTGGAACATCTAATGATCTGATCAATCGTGTACAGATTCGTGAAGGATCATATGATATTAATGGGCTCATTGGCGAGCTTACAATTCAAATGAATACCAGTCCAATTTTCTTTTATTATCCAAATGGCTTTGCAGATTTTGCCCCACTATTTTCAACAACTGGTGATCTGGCCTATAATTTTAACAAACCTGGTGATTACTTTTATAACTCTTTTACAAAGACATATATACCAAAACCTACACTTGATTTTATTATAAAGCGTTATTTTCCATCACGATATGGTGGATTGACGACATATACATATGAGCAAATGCTTGTTGCGTATTACTATCCCGTTCTAAATGAAGCTTTTCTAAACCCAGTTGAATTGGCAAAATTAAACACAACTGTTGCAGGATTTACGGAAGCACAAGTGTACGATCGCGTTATCTACAATTATGAGGGACTTGATGATCCTGTTATTTATGAACTTATTAATAACAATACAAATGAACTTGACAGTTATCGTACAAGCCTAACATTTGCAAATCATCTTGTAAATAATTATATATGGGGTCTTGATACAAAAACAAATAAAACATATGTGACATCATGTAATTTAAATACGTCAATTGTTTCAGATATCCAAGCACAGTTAAATCTTGCACTGTCCAATACACTTTGCAACGACTATGGATACTCTCAACAGCAATACAATCAGCTCAGTAATCAATTACAAGCAGATGCATCACTCATCAATTCCCTTTATAATTATTATCAAATTGGTCTAGCAAACTATTATGCTGTCAATTATGGGTCATATTCATTACAGCAACTTGTGTCACCGTCGACATTAATGTATTTGCAGAATGGTTCCAACGTATCTAGTGTCTATAACTCGTTTACACTCGATTATATTCAGGCGCGAGCGGCTGGTACAATTCAGTTACCACCAGATTACAATGCAGTACCATCAACACTCATTTCTCCATGGTCAACTATAATTCGAACACAGTCGACGTTTGATCTCAGCACAGTCAATCAAGGTTCTCGTGGAGTCCCTTATGAATTCTCGTCCTCTAATTTTATCGAGACACAGGCCCTAACTGATAGTAATGCAATTATGTATATTAATCCTAAAAAACAGGCGGTATCTGTTCTAACTGATATTCCATCAACCTCCTATGCAATTTTCAGATTCCGTTCAGATGTTCGGCAAACTGTTCAAATTGAAACATTGCCCAAACCCTTCTTTTACCGATACCCAAAATACATGTATGCATATGGTAAAAACTTACCATTCTATTTTAATAAAAGTTATACGTTTGACAGTCCAGGCCCTATTTCATCACCATCAAATGTAACTATTGCAGGCTACTCTACAATTGTATACGGGCAAACATTGGCGCAGAGTATTGCACCTACAGGACTTTTCTCGACCTCTTGGCTCCTGCAATCATCAAATAGTATTGACTTCTTCGAATTTGTCGCACCACAACCAAGTACCCCTACAACTGGTGCAGTCGGTTATAAATACAATATGTACATCACATTGGCACTTAGCACTATATCACAATTTACCACACCTGTGCAAATGTATTTATACCACGATTTATCGGCCTTTTATAAAGATATTGCACAGGGATCGACAATAATTAATGCATATAATTTTGTTGCATCGACGGTTACGGATGTGAGTGGTTCTTCTTGGACATTGAAATATCCTGTAATTGCTGGTGACAAATATGGTGTAATTGTGAAAGCGGGTAGTGAGGGGACCGCATTTGGTGATATGCCTTACCATTTTGCCGCCTACACAAGTACACCTGTTGCGCTAACTGTATTAGACGATCCTGATATTCCAATTACAGCAGAAAACAATCCCTCATTTTTTGACCCACTTGTACAGATTGCACAGAATCCTGAGAACATTAATTTTGCAAAGACAAACGATAGTGCATGGACGCGTCTAAATACACAGTCAAATCTCTACTTGCGTGATCCAAGTTACCAGGGGTTCAATCAAATACCTGTGGCGGGCGGGCCCGTTATCGGCTATGATGATAATGATGTGAGCAGTGATTTTACCGATTACAAAGGTTGGACCCTCACCACTCTATCAAACCAGCCGGCCGCCCAATATCGTAAAGACCCTATCAATGGTTATCAGCTCATTAGCAATGCCCCATATTCTACAGGAACTCAAACATATTTCTACACTGGTGGTACGAATACTTTGCAAACATCGAACAATAATCTCCCTTACACCCTGGCTTTTAACACTGTTAAAAAGCGTGAATATAAAATTGTAAACTGGTACGATGATGTGTATATGGCACCGCATGCATTTGACAGCAATTACAATATATCAAGCTCCATTGACTCCATTAGTACACGTCAGCTTTACACACGGTCATTTATGGATTTAGGAGGTTATTCATATTCTACGTTAGGAATATATCCAGGTGTATCAACATTGCAGTTAGGATATGGTGTGGCTGGATTTTCATTTTTACCGACGAATGGTAATTGGGACTGTGACAGATTTGCCTTCAAATCTGCCTACACTGGACCTGCATCGCCCAATCAAGATATTGCATATATTGGTATTTTTGACACATTTTCAGTTAAAAATATTGACCGAACTGCAGTAACAATTAACGATGCGATTGCAATTATGAGTAGTAGTAGACAAGCCGTGTATTCAACATTTACACAAGCTGCTGCATTTAATGGGTTTGACCCAAGCTTGGGTGCCTATTATGAATATAAGCGTCTTCCTGTGAGTAGTTGGCCGAACTTATATAGACGTCATGACAAGGCGGCGGCGGGTCTAAGTGGATATACGCAATTACCGTGTACAATTGTGACAAAAGAGGAGTCATATTATTCGATTCTTCCATTTAAGGCAGATGGAACTCTCACAACGTTTTTCATGCCGTCAGGTTCAGTAGTGCCATTCCCAGACAATAGCACAGGTTTCCCAAGTACCAGTTGGCTAACTACTGGCGTGCCCACAGATGCTGGTCCACGTAGCGCAGTTGTTCCACTACCATCCTCTGTACTAAGCAATTATGTCACTAATATTTATTCGGCGCAATATGAGCGTTCTTTACCAATTAATGGGCAGATGGTGCATTATTATGATGATCTTGACATTGTGGACCAGGCAAATGGTATGAAGAGTTATTCTCCTTGGCACGGTCTTGTAGGAGATGAACGACTTGAATTGAAGGCAGGCAATTATAATGAGTTGATTGGTGGGATTGGTTATAGGTACTTGTTATATGGACCACAGGTCGCAACATTTGGTGGGCCGTCCAGTAATTTCTTTGGAAATGTCAGTACATCTCGTTATTGTGACAAAGCGACTGCATATATGGTGCGTAATGCAGGTACATCAAATAGAGATACAGTATATGTAAATGAGGTTGATTTCCGTACAATTATGCCTGCAGGGGAGCAAATGGTGCAATGGTCTGCGACAAGTAGCAGTGTCTTCTTATTGACAGTTAGTACCGCTGCCAGTATACTCAAAGTGTATCCTGTTGTCGGTTCACTTTCAAATACTGGATTCTCCCTCGGCAGTCTTATCACCAGTTTCAAACCATACGTATCCACTGCGACATACACTGATTACATGCATATATCATCACCGCAGTTTATAATGACAAATACAAGCAATTTCATTTATACAGATAGAGGTGCATCGGTGTCGACAATGCGCGGTGTATTGGTGCACGAGATGAGCAGTGGTACAAGTTTGTATAGTGGTTTCTTTGTAAGTTCATCGATATATTTCGAGACGACTACGAATGGTGCAGAGACGCAATTTCATACGTTATTGCAGGATCCTGCGGCCGGTTCGGCGCTAATTCGAGAGGGCAATTTTACGGTTGGCGGTGCGGCGTCGAATGTTGGACTAGGAATGAATTTGGGTCAACTGACACTTAGCAATTTACAATTACCTGCATTCTATGGTTCAAATGTGTTCAGTATTCGCTCAGATTCTGATACAAATTGCTTTATGCTCTCGTCAAATTATACGGATCGTTGGGTAGGTGTGATTAAGAGTCCTGATTTTAGTCCTGTTGGAAGTAATTTGCAGGTGCTGGTGGAGGCAAAGACTCCTACATTTTTCAATCCTATTAATAATTTATCGAATGTAAGTTGGATGATTGGTGATGATGACTCGTATTGGATAAAGGTGACACAGGATACTTATTATACACAGCATCCATGGTTGGTGTATGGTAATACACGCATTGGAGAAGATCGTGGTTATTCGATTAACAGTGCATGGCAAATTTTCTATCCAACTATGAAAGTCACATTGACAAAGAAGGCAAATGCGTATAATGCAATCACAGATTTAACCGATATAAATTATTTCAGTAATTTTGGCAATTACTATAGTGAGCCACCTGATTATCCTGAATGGCCGCATACAAATATGTTCTTTTATTCCAATTATGACAGTCTGATGAGTGATTTATCAACGGTGTCTGCAGCAACGACATTGTATAAATGGGGGCAAGAATCAAACTATGTGAAGAGTGATACGGAGTTCCAAGGTTACTATTTTAACTCGTATATATACAATGCAGGCGTATATCCATCACCGTCTGATTTATCGGACTCAAATTCGTATTATTATGTTGCAATTAGGTCACATGCACCAACGGAGGATTTCCAGACGATTGTGCGATTCCAGTTGACGAATCGCTATGATTTTGGTTTTATTAGTGCAAGTAATTTGTTTACTGAGATATCAACAATTAGTGGGGCTGGTTCAACAACATTGACAAATTACAATCCTGAGTATGTGACTGCGACTTCAGCGTTTGATCAATATTTTAGTACAAACACCTTGGCAATGAATATTAATTTGGCGTCAACAATCTTTTTTAGTGGATTTAGCAATTATCACAGCACAATGCGGGCAATAAATGACCGTTATTTATCAACGCTTGCGATATATAGCTCAATTAAGGTGACAACTGATGACAAGGTGGAGCAATATTTATTGAAGTATTATTCAAATATATTGCCACCATCGTATTTCCAGCAGTCGAAGTTTTTCGATCCTGTGCGATTCCAGTTATTATTCAAGTCATCCATTTATCCTCCGCTTGCGACAGCTGACCAGTTCTGGGGGCTTGGTTATAATTTAGGATTTCCAAAGGCGGACATGTCCAACAATACACTAGCAACCCCTGAAGGCACAACACCAATTGTTGGATCAGGAACACTGTATAATGCCCAAAGCTTTTATAAGATATTGGAGGACTATATATATTTACGTCTAAATGACGAGTTTTTATTGAATAGGATTGATACAACGGGACCTGAAGATTTAGCGCGGGCGCAGGAGACGACGGGTGCGACACGGCAGTTTTACGCTAAATTGCTATTATCACCGTTTGGAACATATTCACAATCTATGATTCAAAATCCAGTGTCACTGAATCCACCGATTGCTCGAATTGATAATATTCAATTTCAATGGGTTGATGCAACAGGTGCTGTTATTGACAATGATGATTGTGAGTGGTCAGGTATATTACAAATAACTCAGTCGAAGCAGGTGCCGGCTGCGGATGCGACAATTGAGCGACCAACAAATTTGTAAAAGTGTATTGACCTGAAATGTGACATGTGATTCTTAAATTTTATACGTAACTGTAGCAAATGGGTGCAACACAGAGTGTAGCGACAATTAGAGTATTTAGTATACGTACAAATATTAATCGTGGGCATTATTGGAATTTTCCAGACATGCCTGTAGACTGGTCATGGCAGAGTGCAGGAGTTGGTGATTACGAGATTATTAGTCCGACAGAGTCAGAAGAGGCGACCGTCGAAGAATGTTTCCGCGGTAATCCCGAAACAATGAATGCAATGAAAGCTTACCTTAAAAGCATATATGAACGCCTTCGACATCAGCGAGTTATTAAGAGATATGTGATGACGGATCAAATAGTTGTGGGGCAGACGTTTTGGGAGCGCTTATTAAGTATTTTAAAGCGAGATAACTAATAAGGATGTCGTATAAGTCTCAATTTGAGAAGGCTGCTACTGACCGAACAGAGGGTGATTTTCCATTCACGGATTCCAAGACATCGCCCTTTTATCCACCTGTTTGTCTACGAACACATTGGGATCCGACTGAAATGCTGAGACATATTGTACCACAGCAAAAAGTGGAGTTGCCACTTGATTTTCGCCCTTATGTGAAAGTTTGTTTAGAATATACAACAAGTGGTCCTGCTCAACGGCCTCCAGAGCCTCCGGCCTCTATGGTGTTCCCTCCTGGTGGTGAATTTTACCCTCCTACTCGTTATAGTGCAGCAATTGATGAAGAATCTGCATTACGCCGTCTAGACCGTCCTTTACGGATACCAGAACAGGATCAATATCTGCCGCCATTGGACAGTGACATGTATACAAGAAGTAAAATAGCACCGGCACGCACGCTACCACAATCTTATATGGTACAAGAGCTGTCGGTACCAAAGGCTTTACTGCGTGCTGGGCCGTATGATTGCAGGGCTGAACAGGATTCAAGGGCAATGGCGCTTGACAAGAAGCCGTTCAACAATGCTACAAAGCTGAATAAGTACGGACGCTCGTAAGAGCGGACGACTGCGGGAGGTCGTAGACTGACCGACACTTGATGCCACGGGAGGTCGTAGACTGACTGGCACTTGATGCCACGGCCGCTCGTAAGAGTGGACAACCACAAGACGCCAAGGCGTTTGCAAACGCCCTTTTTTTGCCTTTGTTTACAGCAAATGTCAATTAGTATTGACTTCCTTAATGATATTTTGGGTCGTATCTCAAAATCTGATGAAAAAGAATCATTTGCTATTCAAAACACTCTCTACGCTCTTCTAATATTCTTACAAGCCGGTCTTTCAGAAGAGGCAGGATATGCAAAGGGGCGATTAGC
>JACCDO010382750.1_pt1 | contig 10254 bp, 7 predicted proteins | sample 7446101 | NCBI WGS metagenome assembly JACCDO01 (sample SAMN15323440, study PRJNA562643) | freshwater metagenome | isolation source: river surface water | place: USA:Blue River Watershed | collected 2017-08-16
GACACCGTAAGCAGCGTCGAGCAGCATCTTCACTCTAATGACAAAGCCAGTCTCACTGTCAGTGAAGGGGGACACTCACGCATGCATGAAAAGAACTGCAAAGAATATTTCACTCACATGTCTATTGCTGGAGGTGCCGCTCTTCAGTATCTGGCCAACCCAGCCAATATGCCCGGCCTTCTTTCGATTTCCTACGTCAAGGAAATCCCGGACGATTTAAGACACGAAGACACGATCGAAACATGCAGTGAAATAGCTCGGCAGCGCGTAGCGCCTAGACTTTAACTGCAATCATATTTTTACAAAATCTCAAGGGCCGCTGCTATTAGTTGTTAAAGTAGGTAATTGCAAACCCGTGAAAACGATATGATTTTGTGATACTGATTATTAAAATTAAAAAAAATGATTATGCGTTTCGACAAGCCGCAACCATTACCCAACAAGCACATGTTCCCTCTGGATAAGCAAATATTCTAACACGAACTGCCAGCCTTACACTGTGTTGCACGTTGCTGCTCGCCCGGCTGTCGTTTCGAGAGAGAACAATATCCTTTACAGCCCCCGTAAGTTTTAATGCCGTTGTGATGGACAATGCATCAGCATGCCCAAAGCAAGTTGGATATGCCTTAAATGTCTCACCTTTCAGCACCTTGCTTTTGATTGCTGCTTGGAAATCTTGGTTGCCAAAAGTTACCCCAGTTGCCCGGTCCAGCTCGTAAGCAGCCAGCGCAGGTTGCAGCACCATGCTCAGCTCGTCGTCAAATTTAGTCTGTAAGCCGTTTTCAGCGCGCCAAGCGCATAAAAACTCCTTGAGTTTGCCTTCGAGAAGCGATTCTTGCTCGTAAATATCAGCGCTTCGGAAGCCGATCGACGACGAGGACTGAGCTCTATCTCCGGAAGAAAGAATTGAATCGCAGAGAGAAATATCACTACCAGGATGTCGTAAGAGCTCGGCATCTCCTTTAAATGGAAACTGCAGCCACGCCTTGCTATCATTTAAGTTGAATGTGCATGCAACAGCATTCATGGTTGATTCAGAGTCAATCGCGTTGGGTGCCACAATGGCAAATCTCTGCGTATTGAGTAAAAATGCATCGTGACGGAAAAGAGCGAAAACTTCACGGAAAGGATGCTCATCCATGCCTGCAGCATGCCCTGATATACGCAGGTGGGTATCCACAGCGACGTTGTATTGCTGACCAGTGAGAGACTCCCAAAACACCAACCGACCAGCATGCAAATCGTCCATCGTGACCACCCAATAATGTGGCCGAAATGAGGATGGCTTTTGGCTCTCGTTAACCTTGGCATTACTGCCAGTGTCGTATATCGTGCCGTAGCACATCCATGCATCCATGCCCCAACCCAACAAAATGGAGCAAAGCAACAGCGCGTGATCTTCAACGTCTCCGTGCAGACGTATAGCAGTACATTGTGCAGAATGCCATGTCGACACACGCTCACCAGAGAGCGATACATCCCGCTTAAATGGGATTAAAGATACGAAACGTGCAGCATAGCGAGGTCCATCCACAGACCTTGGTGTCTTCACGTTCGGAGACACGAAACCACACACAAATCTGTGTCGTCCACATTCGTCTTCGGCGACTAACTTTATTTTTCTGTCTTCCAAAAACGGGTAATCTCTGCGAGCACGAGAAAACCATGAACGTGCCAATTGAAAATTATCTTGGTGCGTTTTGGTTATGCGGTCTTGATAATTACCGATAGCTCGCTCTATTCTATCGGCGGACCATTCAAAATCCGTAGTGCCATCCATTTGCACAGGATTATTATGCCGCGATGATTCGCCATGAAAAGACAGACGAAGGTAAATAAGTCCAGCAGCCGCCTCTGCATTCTGGGTCGTTGTGACTCCGTCATTTTCGCACGGAATTAGTTCCACAGAAATGTATTCTCCACTGTAGGTGCAAGCCAAACGCGGATCTATGGCGGCGCATGAAACTTCAGTGAGAAATTCATATAAAAGCAATGCATAATGGCGACATAGGCATTAAAGGTTAATCAAATGTCTGACATGTAAACATAAAATGTATAGCTTTTGATTGCGTTTAAGATAATTAATTTTACTCACCTAACGTGCGGCAGCATGCATTGATACCACATCTAACTTGGTCAGATGTACGTATCGGTGCGAGCGATAAATACACCATAATGATATTGTCTTGCGTGAGTAATTCTTCTTTGCTCACATCGAAGTCTGAGATGAAGTTTATGATTGGATCCGTGCTTGTACAAGAAACGATTGCACTACGAAAATGCTTATTACGATAAAGTGCAGATACTTGTAATCCCTGTAAAATTTCCCTACTCTCCAACGGTAACGCCAAGCCTTTCACAGATACGATCTCCATTCGCAAGCCCACTGGCACATGAGTTTGGAACGTTGAACCCAACGCCAGATTTTCGACAAATTGAGTTGCAAGAGTCTCCATGCAAGTATATAATTCAAGATCGCGTTTTCAATGATTTAGTGTAAGTATCCTGCTTTATGGGAGAAAGGTTTTTTTGAAATCAGTCTGCAACTTTGGGAAGCCCAAATTTGGTCAGGGTGAAGGGAAAGGAAGGAAAGTGCTAGTATTACCAAATAAGTTACAAATCGTTAATTTACAATAAATTCGCTAAGAATTTCGACCAACAACTTCTCATCTCGGCCAGCGGATACTCTGGATATGCGAAGATCTGGGCCGAAGCATGCCACAGCAAAACCCGATAGAATGCCTATAATTTCTGGCGACGAAACTCATATAAGTTCGGGTAAATTTGCTGTCGCGGCATTTGGACAACGTCATTTTATCCTTTTCATATTCTTTGCTTCATTTCTATATTATGCTCTATCTCGGACGATATTCGAACGATTTCAAACTCAATCTAAGGAGAGCCCGGTGTCCAATGTTATCACTCAGTGCTCGAAAGCACGTGATGGGCTTGGACTGGATGGTATTGAATCTAGCTGTCCTACGGAGGTTGTGCGCATTCTTGAGTATTGCAATGCTGGTACTTCAACGCAACCCGGTTATGAAGGACGTACATCATCGAGTGGTAGAAATAACTTTTATAGCTCATCAAGATTCGAAATGATTCATCTGGCACTGTTGATTCGACATGGCGATCGGTCTGCTATTAGTGCAATTCCTGGATCTATAAATGATGCCCCGGATTCTACGACTACCCTGCAAAACGCCAAAGCTGATAATATTTATTTAGATCCACGAGCATTAAACTATAAGCTTAAACTGCATAACTACGTCTTGAAGATGCTCCCTGCATCTGAAGCGAGAGCCGCTTCGCTACTTCCCAAACTCTTGGATGAGGCTGTTCGTGTAGGCCCTGATCTTCGCCCTATGTCCGATGCTCTAAATCCTGCTGCAATTTTTAAAACTCCGGACTTACATTTGCCTCCGGGGCAGCTCACCACACGCGGTTTTATGCAACATGTGCATTTGGGCTCTGCACTGGCACAAGCGTACCAGCCGTTCCTACAAAAACATGTGGTAACGCCTAGCAATGTGTTTGTTCGAAGCACAAATTACAATCGCACTATTCAATCTGCGGCTGCTTTGCTCTTGGGAATGTTGCCTGATTTGGGGGGATCGGATCATCCTATTATTATAAATGCTTTCGATTCGGAAGTTGTTGAAGTGATGCATGGAGTATCACACGGCGCAACCGGTGCTTGTAATGCTGCTGTGAAGGCGGCAAAACAAGAAAAGGATTTGTTTCAACTACCCAAAAACATATTGGAGCGGTTGCAAGAGTTATTTGCACAAGTTCCTGCAGGCAGTTCTAGCGTTGAATCTTCACGTTCTATTCGCCCAGGCCTTGTGCAGAAATCTTTCATTACGGACATAACTGATGCTGCCTTACCCAAATTGTGCCACAATTTGCCGCTTCCGTGCGGACAAACCCCCACGCAATGCATGACAGAAGAGGACTTGGGGCTTCTTATGTGGCAAGCGGACCGGGCTTTTTGCAATCGCTATGCTGGCTCGAATGGAGGACGGGATAGCACGAAGATCAATGCGTTCCCTTTTCTCAACGAAATTATGGACGTGCTGACAGTCGCTGGGAAGAAAAACTATGAGAAGGGCAGTGGCGATAATGCTGGCAAAGACCAATTGATAAGCTCTAAATTATCTGTTTTTTCTGGACATGACACTGTGATAGCCCCGGTTTTGGAAGGCTTGGGACTCTACAAGGGTCAGCACTGTGGATGGCCCCGGTACGCCGCTCGTATTGCATTCGAATTATGGCATAAATTCGATAGCTCTATTTCAGATAAGAATCGCGAACAACTATATGTCAGAGTTATTTACAACGGTGAAGATCTTACTGGAGCCATTCCTGCGTGTGAGGGTAACGTGCCTTGCCCCTTGGAGTCCCTGCGTGCCGCCATACAGGGCTTGTTACAACCCGCTACGTCGTTGCGAGAGGCATGCGAATATGTTGTGTAACGCATATGATGTGCAAAGTTGAGTGTGTTTTATTTGTCCGCTTTCCCCCCTTTCCATGTTATTACTGTTAAGTACTTGTTATATTTAAGCAAATTCGAAGTTTAGATGAATCTGCTTTCCTTAGTGGGGTAATGTAAACCAAAAATACAAAAAAGAATAATAAATTAACATGTGGTGCTTTAATCTTCGCCCATGAGGTCCGCATCTGCATTATATGCAAGAGTTGTAGAAGATCTAGGCGCTTCTTCGGGCCAGTCCAGGGCCAGCACGAACTCCTGATGAGTCGGACGACCAGCATGACGGCCAGCAAATCCAACGCAAGCGTTGACCACAGCCGGAGGTAGAACAGAATATATGTTACCTTGAGCATCACCAATATAATCTGGATCGCGTACTGGTGAAAGTGAAATAAGCTGTTGGTTGGTCTGAGTGTTGCCCTGAAACGTGCTCGAAGCACATACTTCTCTTGGTACCAATGGAAACGTTAACAGCCCGTAGCGCGCATCGATACATGGGTGACTTGATGGAATCGGGCCGATGTCCAAAAACTCATCTCCAACGACGGAACCATAAGTGGCATTACTGCCAGCTGCCGTGGCAGTGAGTGCGGTGCGCCTGGTTTTGCGAATTATCTCCTCAACAAGCGCATCGGTCGAAGAGCAAAATGCTGTTTTTTTACCAACTTTGCGCTCTGTTGGAGACTGCATAGCCTCGCTGATGACTTTATTGTCGTAGTCGTCTGTGTCTGCCTTCTCGACAAGCACTAATGCACCCGAATTGGGCCCATCTTCATCGTCAACTTCAGAGTCTGAAGAAATAGAATTAACGTGTCGGGATATTTCCCATTTTCCTCGATTTGCTGGATTGCAGTAATGATTTATACTTGCAGATTCTTCCCAGCCGCATTCGTTTGCACTATGCGTGTAGTTCTTTGCGCTGCTGCTGAGCATTGTCGAAACAGGAACACTAACAACGGGACTCTGCTGAAGTCGTTTGGGAGAAACCATAATATCTGTACAAGCGTCGTGTTTTCTTTTATTAGAGTATCCTATGCTTTCCATCGGCATCAGCTCCTCATCCGATCTGTTGTTGAACATCCTATGTTTTACCTTAAAAAGTGATACAATTAAAGGGTCGATCCTATCCCAATTTGTTCATATATCAACTAATTGAAGAAGCTCTTTATTGTGGTCCGAAAGTCCGATTCTTTTGTGTTAAGGGAAATGGAATTTCCAAACATGGAATTTCCGGAAATGAAAAAAGAAAATTCTTTCCGGAAAAAAGGAAGTGGGCAAAATCCAGTGGGAGCACATCAACATACGCGCGTCGACTTAGTTATCTAACCCCAACCCCAACTTGGTAAGTGTAATATTTATACGCTAAGAATGCACAGAATTCAGTCTCTACCAAATTATTTGAGAAGTCAGTCTAATTTTCTTTGTTTTTAATCCATTGATAATTCCTTTAGTAGTGCCACTGCTTTGCCAAAATCTTTTTAGAGCAAAGAATGTCCCGTTTATTATTATTGGTTGTTTTGATGTGTTTATCCATAGCTTTAGCTGCCAAAGCTAAAAAAGAAACTGGGCCCGATCCTAAGGATTGCGAAGTGTGCATTCAAAACCTCGAGGCGATTGATGCCACGATACCGAAAGATAAGAAGTCGGATAGCAAAGTTATTGAAGCCGCCATCAATAAGTATTGCACGAAAAGTGGAGCGGGTTCGACGTGGAAGCCTAATGAGAGTTTGACAAACCCTAAAGATGTCAAAATGTGTTACTACTTCGAACCCATCAAAAAGGCCGTCTCACAGCCTTTCGCTACAGGTATGCCCAAGCTCAAAGTTTGTCAGCGTTTGAAAAAAGACAACCCAGAAATTTGCGATGTGAGGTATCCGCTTAAAGTTGAGAAAACAGAAGGCGCTGATGGATCAGCGAGTGTGGACTACAATAAGCTTAAAGTTAAGGAACTCAAAACATTGCTAGATCAGCGGGGTGTGAAGTGCTCAGGATGCACGGAGAAGGCAGACTTTATTAAAAAATGCAAAGAAACGGAGCATCTGGAAATGTAAGTGGGTGTATCGGCAAGTGTGGATGGCGAACGACGATGGGCTGGATGTTCACTTATTGTACTTTGATAACTCTATAACTTTGGAAATTCATCTACAAATTTACAATTAATTATAATATAAAATTTTCGCCTGCAACGACATCATATTCATTTTTATTTAACAGAGAACATATCAATTTATTATGATGCAGCGACTTCTTCACTTGCCGCTTTGGCAGCGCGCTTCTTTTGACTAAAATGCGATTCTGCGCGGCGCCAGATTTCGTCATACTTCAGGTAGCGTTGTCGTTCCACAACTTCTTCGAAGTCGGATACTGCTGCTTTCACAAACATTGTCTTTACACCGTCTGTGCGACCATCAGATGCATCTGGACGAATGCCACGATAAACTTCGGATAGATGCTGTACTTTGTGAACTTCGATATTTTGCAAATGCGGTACACGAGTCAGCTTGGGTTGCAGCACTGTCGATTCCATCTTTTCCAGACGCCGGTCGCGCACGACTTGGCGGTTTTCGAGCTCGACTTTAGGAAAACCTCCGTAAAGATCGGTCGCATACATACTTTTTTTCGTGTAATGACGCTGCTGGCGAAATATTTTACTTTTTTTTCGTGTAACTTCGCCACGGATATACAATTCCATGTCGTTGAACTTCTCGACCTGTCTATTTAGCCGCTTTACGTTGCGCGCATTAGCATCAAAAACATATTTAATTGGTTGCAGCATCCTCTTATCTCGCCGAGAGATCACAGATGGGGTTTGGGAGTCCAGATTCATCACGGTACCACCATTAGCGATGTTATCAGACAGAAAATATCCTTGAAAAATTCGCAAAAACTCAGACTTCAACGTCACTGGCCCTGCCGTTGCATTTTTCTCTTCGTCCACTTTATTCTCTCCTTCCTGTTCAACTGCTGCACTCTTCTTTTTCTTTTTCTTCTCTTTTGGCCTTAGCATATATTCGAGTTCGCCCTTACCCGTGCGCGTTCCGTTCACAAAATAACCACGATATCGTCCAAGCTTATGATATTTCGCCGTGCCTCGACCATGCCGCAAATAGTGGTCCCAATATCCATCATAAGAGTCTCCGCGTTCATTCTGATACAAACCATATCCATGCAGCTCGCCGTGATCGAAAGAACCTTTGAACTGCTCGCCACAGTGATTTTTGCGGTAGCACTCTTTACCATGTAAGACACCATTTTCGAAGGTCCCGATGAGGATCTCGCCCAGCGCGCTTTGATACTCCCCCGGGCCGTTGATGATGCCGTTGGTCATTTGGCCTTTATAAATGGCACCGTCTCCGAATAGGATCTCCACTTCACCGTTGGGCTCTCCATTCATATAAGGGTTATCAAACACGAGTGAAACCTTGTTTTCTATCTGCGGCTTTACGCCAAAGTCGCCCACAATGGTGGTTCCATCGCAGTAATCAATGCGACCTTTGCCTGTGCGAAAGTTATTGAAAAACTTACCAGAGTAGACACTGACATCGTCCATCTCAAACGAAACTCCCATCTTCTTACCTAACTCAAAGCGGCCGTAGTAAACACTATATTGTTCGTCTTTTATTGACACTTCCTTGCGGTCTAGCTTTTTGATCGCCCCCACTCCGTGGGGAACACGCATAAAACGAGCACCCGCAACATTCACTGCAAGTTCGTCGTAGTTAGGGAGCATTGGATTTGAGCCATCAGGCAATGGACCCCGACACGCATACGGAGGAATAGGTGGCTTGCCGGTCTCGGGGGGCGGGGCGCCGCAAGCTACTCTAATGCCCGCCCAGTTGCTCTTCTTGATGAGCAAATCTTCCATCTCCAGAGCATCTTTATGACCATAGAAGCGCAGCCGCCAAGTAGCGGTGTCCGTGTTTTTGTCCGTATCTTCCAAAGTAAAGTCGATTCCTATGGTTCGACGCCAGATTTTATGGGTCTCCAAATTGAGCTTGTATTTATCCAACCGCTTTTCAGCTACTAGCCTATCTGCCCCGAATTTTTCGTATATAACCTCTCGCTCAACTTCCGACTTCTCGTCATCCAGAGGCTTGCCATCCTCGTCGAAAAAAGTCATCTACAATATAAATGGTACATGCGGAGCGGAAATTTGGTCAGTAATGCAAGTAACATCTAAAGTATAACCTTTGTAGGATCTAGAATACATCTTAAGTTTGAAGGCACAGTACAGCAAAATAATTGTCTGCTTGCATAGTGCACTTATTGAATAGGATAACGTACCTTAGACACGCCTTTGATCTTTTTGTCGATTTCCTTTATGATCGCCTCGACGGGAGGAATCTTGTCGAGTAGTGGTTTTGTGTATGGGTCTTCTTCGTTAATGGCACAAAGCATCCATACACGAATTGTTTCCTCGTCAACGACAGTTTTTTCATCTTTGGAATGGCACGGTACCTGCCTAATGGTAAAAGATGCCTGACCTTCATAGTGTTTATCTTCACGAATATCGTAAGGGAATCGCTTAACCTGTGGTACAATTGTATACATATTTGGTATTTTTGTTCCTTTTAGAAGCAAGTCGTCCATCCATATTGGTGCACCGGTTGAGTCATAAAAAAAGTCAACTTCTACATCTGGCCTCGATGTCCTTCGGATGAGCGCGTGAATCTTTTCGCTACTAATTCGGCGTCTCACAAGTTTCCACTCTTCCACTAAATAACCCGATTCGTCCAGCAACTTAATGTGTATTAATTCGTTGAGAAATGTGTCTTTTTTGTGTTGTTTTCGCATTACGTCACGTTCACGCTCTCCAACAGCGCCTTCGAATACTTGTCGTAGCTCTGCCTCATTGCTGACAAAAGCCTCTAAGGCTGTCATTTGTTTTTCGACAGCCATATCTTAGATTTGGCAATAGACCCTTTATCAAGAATATAGTTCGATTTCGTCGACTGAATGCAAGATAAGATATACTTGTTAAAGTTGAACCGCAGCAGTACAACACTTAAAAACGATTTAGTGAAAAAATAATATATTAATTATATTAAGTATGTAACTATTCTGCAGTTTAGATACAATGGTGTGCTTTAATTAAAAATGATTCCAAGAAAGATTTTATCTTAACATTCCTTTTTTCTTTCATTTCAGGCAAGCGAAGTTTGCCAAGCGGATTTTTTTTCTCTCGCAAACAAGGATAGCTTGAAGAAGCCGCTGAATATCATCTAAGCTTTATCGTGGTGATTTGTTATTGATTAATCAATTTCACTTTAAAGGACTCGGACATTTCTTCTGCGTGACCGTTATTAGAAGCATTTTTTGAGGCTAATGGCGCTTCTTGTTAGTGCAATTATCAGCTTACTGATATGCGTGAATCATATAACCCATGTGCACTCCTTTGTGAATACAAGTATTATATTTGACTCTGAACGGACTGTAGGAGATCTTCACGCTCCGCTAGAGTTTACAATACAATTCACATTGTCTTGGGACATTATTGCAGGTGAAGAAATCGTTATTAAAATGCCTAGATTTACGCGCAGATTGCAAGATACTACATTCATGGGTCATATGGAAGGACAATTTGATGCGCCTTCCGGAGTCCCTACAGGGCAACCTTCTAGACAGCCCACAGGGCAACCTTCTAGACAACCCTCAGCACAACCTACCGGACGACCCTCTGGACAACCCTCAGCACAACCTACCGGACGACCCTCTTCACAACCTACAGGATTGCCCTCTGGGCAACCAACTGGATTGCCTAC
>JACCDO010510031.1_pt1 | contig 10254 bp, 8 predicted proteins | sample 7446101 | NCBI WGS metagenome assembly JACCDO01 (sample SAMN15323440, study PRJNA562643) | freshwater metagenome | isolation source: river surface water | place: USA:Blue River Watershed | collected 2017-08-16
ATGTTGGTGACCTTTGGTATAATCATGTATTTTACCATCACCCAATGAAACGTTATACTACAAATAAAATGTATAGTAAACAGGCGGAAGGATTTTCACTATTAGATTTGACAGTTAAAACTTGGAGTTAATGATATACGATAATTTAGTTAAAAATTTAAATAATAAAGCTAACATTGATAATAAAGTTTATTTTCATTTTGTTAGAGGTGCATTTATTGAAGTAAAGGGTAATAAACAAACTAATTACAAAGTAAAGTTTTTTAATAACAAAAATAATAGATTACTTTACACATCCGATATTACAAATAATATGTGGACAAAATGTAGTATCGAATACTTCATTGAATGGAGAATTGAAATATATGAGGGTGATAATTTATGGTGGCAGCATGTGTACAACGCAGAAAATAAAAGAGTATATGTTGCATTGGATTCCAAAGCATTGGGCGATAGTTTAGCTTGGATTCCTTATGTTGAGGAATTTGGTAAACAACATAATTCTAAAATGATTGTATCAACTTTTATGAATAGTATGTTTGAAGAACGATATCCTAATATAGAATTTGTTACACCTGGTACAAATGTAGAAAATCTATACGCAATGTATGCTATTGGTTTATTTTATAATGAAGATAGTACAATAAACATTTACAAAAATCCAATAGACCCTAAAACACAAACAATGCAAAAAATGTGTTCTGATATTTTAGGATTGGAATATAAAGAAATTAAACCAAAATTAAAACAACGAAATCCAAATATAGAACCAAATTTAAAACAGGTTTGTATAGGTATTCACGGAACTGCACAATCTAAATTTTGGAATAATCCAAATGGATGGCAAGATGTAGTTAATTGGTTAAATGGTAGAGGTTATACAGTTAAACTTCTTTCAAAGGAAGGTGAAAACTATATGGGTAATCAATTACCAAATGGTATTGTTAAACATCCAAACGGACCTTTAGAATTGGTTATGGATGAAATGTTAAAATCAAAAGCATTTATTGGTATTGGTAGTGGATTAAGTTGGTTGAGTTGGGGATTGAATGTTCCAACAGTTCTTATTAGTGGTTTCTCATACGATTGGGCAGAAATGGAAGATTGTATAAGAATATCAGCACCAAAAGGTAAATGTGAAGGATGCTTTAATAGATTAAGATTGGATCCTGGTGATTGGAATTGGTGCCCAGACCATAAAGGTACTGATAGGCAATTTGAATGTACCAAATCAATTACATCTGAAATGGTAATTAAAGAATTGGAAAAATTCTTATAATGAAAAAAATTTGGGTAAACGGAACATTTGATATTCTACATATTGGGCATATTCGATTATTAGAACATGCAGCATCGTTAGGTATTTTACGAGTTGGAATTGATACGGATGAAAGGGTAAGAGAAAAGAAAGGTAATGATAGACCTTTTAATTGTTTGAAAGACCGTATAGATTTTATGAGAAGTATTAAATTCGTAGATAGTGTTGTGTGTTTTGATTCCGATGATACTTTAATTAATAGAATAAAAGAATGGAAACCTGATATTATGGTAATTGGTAATGATTACAAATATCACCAAATAATTGGAGTTGAGTATATTCCTAAAATAGAATTTTTTGAAAAAGTAGAAGGATTGAGTACAACAAAAATATTAGAAAATGACAAAAAAGAATAAAGTTTTAGTAATAGGTGAAACTTGTACTGATGTTTTTATATATGGAAATTCTTTGAGAAAATCTCCCGAAGGTAATGGGCCTGTATTTCAACCAACAAAAGAAATATATGGTAGAGGTATGGCCGAAAATACAGCTTTAAACTTATTAGCTATGGGTATTGATGTGGATATATTTTCAGATAAAGGTGATATAACAAAAACTCGTTATGTGGATGAAAATACAAATGAATTATATTTGAGAGTAGATGAAAATGATTCGGTAGATAGAATAGATATATATGAATTACCGGATATTATTACCTATGATGCTATTGTAATATCTGATTATTGTAAAGGATTTTTGACAGAAGAAGATATACAAAAAATATCATCCCTTCATAGACTTGTAATATTGGATACTAAAAAACAATTGGGAGATTGGTGTAAAAATGTTACATTTATTAAATTAAACAGATTTGAAGCACAATATAATGAAGATGTAATATTAGAAAAAACGTGGTTAGAAGATAAAATTATTACAACTTTAGATGGTAATGGTGCATCTTATAAAAATACAATATACAAAACCCAACGAATAGAAAATGCAGATGTTAGTGGTGCAGGAGATACATTTGTTGCTGGATTTGTTGCTAGATACTTAGATTCTGAAGATATTGGGGTATCAATTGATTGGGCTAATTATTGTGCTGGTGAGGTTGTAAAAGAAAAAGGAGTTTCTGTGTTTAAAAATAAAAAATCAATATAGTTATATATACAAACAATAAAAAATTAAATTTATGGCAGGTTTAGATAATGTACCTACACAACAACAAATTACGATAGAAACCGCAAAAATAGATGCGGATGTTTTAAAATCAATTAATGAATTAAACCAAAGAATTCAGGGTTTAATTATTGAATTTGGACAAATTCATATCCGTAAAAAAGAAATGAACGAAGAAATGGTAAGAATGGATGATTTCTTAGAAAAAGGTGAAGATGAGTTCAAAGGTTTAAATGCTCAATTGAGAGAGATAATTGATGGGTTAGATGATAAGTACCCACAAGGTAGAATTGACATCCAAAGTGGAACTATTCAATATCAGCCTGGTGCACCAACTAGAAAGCAATTAGCTGAAATGCAAAGAAACCAACAATTACAGCAAATGCCTGATGGTTCATCAAACGGAATGAAGGTTGTAAAAGAATAATCCCATATATTTATATGGTATAAGATATATCGTATAATGAAAGGATTAGCAAAATTTTTAGTAGACAAAATTTTAGGAGAAGCGGTTAATTTGGAATCGGTATTAGAATCCAAATTAGACCGCTCTTCGCATTTAGATGAAATGGGATTGCCAGGTGGAGCTGGTGTTGGTTTAAGTTTACCTGGTGGATATATTAATGGTGCACCAAATCCAAAAGATGCTAAGAAATTAAAATCTAAATTGGATGGAGATGGTAGTGAAGAATATGAAAAAGTTGAAGAAAAAATAAATTCAAAAACGCACAAAGCACATACAGATGCTGAGCATAATTTTTTACATCATCATAAAACTTCTACATATGCACCTGATTATGGACATGAAGCTGAATTAGATACTATTGATTTTGATGACGATAGAGAAAAAGAAGTTGGGCATCAAAGTGATACAAAAGATACACAAAATAAAGGATACGAACCTGTAAAAGAAAATGACTTAAAAGGTGGTAAGGCTGATGGTATGACATTAAAAGATATAGCTAAACACCACAACGTAAGCATACAAGATATTAAGGTAGAATTTATGAAAGGATATGCAATTGAAAGAGAGCATACTTCTGATATAAACGTAGCAAAAGAAATTGCATTAGACCACTTATACGAACATCCAAAATATTATACTCGTTTAGCAGTTGTTGATGAAAATATAATAAAAGAAAGTGGTAGCGATGCATTTCCAAATGATGGAAACGCAACAACAGGAAAACAATGGAATAGTGACTGGAATGATTATGATAATCAATCATATTATTTGGAAAATTTACCAAATTGGAAAACTGTACATAAAATACCATCTGAGTTTGAAAAGAAAAAAGCAATAGACCAAAAATTACCAATAAATTCACAATCAGATAATAAAACTTCAAAATATAATCGTATTTTAAGAACCGGTATTAAATCTCCAAATGAATTTATCAAAGAAGGTTTACTTTTAGAAGGTGGGGCCGCAGGACATTTGGCGCATCCTTTTGAAGATGCTGATTTAAAATTCTCTGATATGAAAGAAATGATTCATAGAGGATTGATTGGGGGGCTTGATAAAGAAGCACCTGTTAGTGAAAAATTAGATGGACAAAATATAGCATTTAGTATAAAAAATGGAAGAGTAGTTTTTGCAAGAAATAAAGGACATGTAAAAAACTCAGCAGAAAATGCTTTAGACTCTGATGGTGTTGCTAAAATGTTTGCTGGTAGAGGTAATGTTGAAAAAGCATTTACATCAGCCGCAAATGATTTACAATCTGCAGTATCAAAACTCTCTCCAAAAGAAGTTAAAAAAATGTTTGGTGATGGTTCTAAATTTATGAGTTTAGAAATTATACTACCTGATACTGAAAATGTAATTCCTTATGGTAAGAGTGTATTAATATTTCATAATACAATAGAATATGATAAAGATGGTAATGAAATAGGACGTTCAGGTGAAGATGCAACAACTCTTGCTAATTCAATTCAAAAAGTAGGAGCTTCTCAGCAAAAAACATTTGGTATAGAAGGGCCTAAAGTAATTGCATTCAGTGATGCTGATGAAAAAGATTATCAAAAGAAATCAAAAGAATATCAAACTAAATTATCACAAGTAGCAAAATCTTATGGTTTAAATGACAATTCTAAGTTGGAAGATTATAGAAAAAAATGGTGGGAAAAGGAAATTGAAAATCAATCAAAAAAAGCAGGAATTAAATTATTAAATTCAGAAAAAGCTGGATTAAATAAAAGATGGGCTAATGGAGATAAAGGATTTGGTGTAAAGAATTTATCAGATGAAAGAACAAAAAATTGGTTTAGAGAATTTGAATCAAATCAATTAGTTAATTCTCAAAAAGAAATGATTAAACCAATTGAAAATATATTTTTAAATGTTGGTGCAAATACAATAAAAAGAGTAACTAATTTCTTAGCTTCCAATAATCCTGAAGCAGCTAAAAAATTAAAAAGTGAAACTCTTAAAAGTATAAAAGCAATTAGAGATAGTAAAGATACTGATAAAATAGCAAAACTTCAAACTGAATTAGAAAGGTTAAATTCTATTGGTATGGATAAAATCGTACCATCGGAAGGTTTGGTATTCCAATATAATGGAAAACCTTATAAATTTACAGGTGCATTTGCACCAGTAAATCAAATTAATGGAACATTTAAGTTTGATAGAGGTCCTAAAAAGAAAGAGGAAACTAAAAAACCAATTGCAATTTTTAGTGGAAGATTTCAACCATTTCATCAGGGACATTATAGTATATACAAACATCTTGTTGATAAGTTTGGAAAAGAAAACGTTTATATTGGTACATCAAATGTAACTGAACCAACAAAATCTCCATTTAACTTTAATGAAAAGAAAAGCATTATTACTAGAATGTTTTCCGTACCTTCTAATAAAGTAGTTCAACTTAAAAACCCATATGCACCAGAGGAAATATTAAGTAAAATGCCTGATGATACACAATATGTAACAGCAGTATCTCAAAAAGATGCGGAAAGATTGGAGAAAGGTGGAAAATATTTTAAGAACTTTGATAAAACAAATGATAAAAATCGTAAGGGATATAAGGATGAGGGTTATTATATTGTAGCACCTGAAATGCAATTAAGTGTTAATGGAAAAAATATTAGTGGTACTCAATTAAGAGCAACTTTTGGTAGTGATAAACTTACACCAAAACAAAAATTAGAAATATTCAAACAGGTATATCCTAAATTTGATAAAGAAATATTCCAAAAAATAGTATCTACAACTAAAAAATCTGAAAAAGCTAAAGCTGAAAAGGAAAAAAAAGGTAAAGTTGATGAACCAAAGAAAACTACTAAAAAAACTCCAATACCTGTAAAACAAACAAAAGCAGTTAAAAAAGCTTTAGATTCTAAAATTAAAAACCCAGTAACAGGTAGACAAATTAAGGTAAAATCGGCACTTAGATATGATGATAAATCGCCTGTTAAGAAAGCTGCTATAAATTTACTTAAAATAGCTAGTAAATAATCGTTTTATTCAATTTTGATATACTTATATATACAAATATATTATAAGTAATATGGCAAAGGAATTCCAAAAGAAATTTATGCACCCTACCAGACGAAAGCTGGCAAATATGGTATTAACTGGTGGTGAGTACGAAAAAGATACAGTAGTTTCATTTGCAAATGCCGAAAACGCAGCAGATAAAAATCGTAAAAAAGAAGTTGGTGAAAGATGGACTGATTCCGAAGGTAAAACTTGGGAGCAAAAAGAATTTGGAAAAGTAAGATTAAATGAGAATTCCGATACATTTGCAGAAGTTCGTGAATATCTTAATAAATTAAATACATGTTCTGCGGAAGGTTGTAAAACTATTAAAGTAAGTTATGCTGATAAAAAACTTATTTCAAAAACAGGATATTGTGCTAAGTGTTTAGCAACAAAACAATTACAAATTAAACAAGATGGATTGTGGGAAGCTTACACAGATTATAAATCTTTTCAAAATATGATTTCTTATGGTAAAGAAGTAATAGAACAATTTAAACAAGCATACAAAGATGTAAAGCAAGAATATGAAATAGTTGGTGAAGATGGTAAGTTGGAAAAGTGGAAAATGGAAAAAGATGCTGAAGAAATGAAAGCAGAGATTCTTGCAGATATTAAAAATTTTGAAGAGGAATTAGAAATAGCTTACCAAAAAAGAAATGAAGCTTGGGATAAACTTAAAGATAAAAATTACGATTTGATAAAACCACCAATAGATTAAGATGGCTAACGGAACGGGAATAACACAAAAGAAAAGTCTTAAAGAAATAATAGCAGAAGAATACAAAAAGTGTGCTAGTGACCCTATACACTTTATGAAGAAATATTGTATGATTCAGCATCCGGTGAGAGGTAAAATACCTTTTCACCTTTTCCCATTTCAGGAAAAAACATTAACACAATTTAAAGATAATCGTTTTAATATAGTTCTTAAATCACGTCAAACTGGTATCTCAACTCTTTGTGCCGGATTCTCTCTTTGGAAAATGATATTCAATTCAGATTTTAACGTATTGGTTATCGCAACAAAGCAAGATGTGGCAAAGAACTTAGTAACAAAAGTAAGGGTTATGCATGAACTACTACCAAGTTGGTTAAAAGGTGGTTCATTGGAAGATAACAAACTTTCCTTACGTTTACAAAATGGTTCTCAGATTAAAGCAATTGCATCTTCACCTGATGCAGGACGTTCCGAAGCCTTATCACTTCTAATATTTGATGAGGCTGCTTTTATTGATAGTATTGATGAGATTTGGGTAGCGGCACAATCAACACTTTCAACGGGTGGTAGTTGTATAGCACTTTCTACACCAAATGGTGTGGGTAACTGGTTTCATAAAACTTGGTTAGAAGCAGAGGAAGGTACGAATCCATTTAATACAATCAGATTACATTGGACAGTACATCCTGAAAGAGACCAAAGTTGGAGAGATGAACAGGAAAAACTATTAGGACAAAAGAAAGCAGCTCAAGAGTGTGATTGTGACTTCGTATCTTCTGGTGATACTGTAATTGATCCTGAACTATTAATGTTTTTTAAAGAAACATATTGCCAAGACCCAATTGAAAAGACTGGATTTGATGGAAACCTTTGGAGATGGGAATACCCTACTGCAAATGGTTCTTATATGGTTGTAGCGGACGTAGCAAGAGGTGATGGTTCTGACTATTCATCTTGTCACGTGATGGATGTAATAAACGCAACTCAAGTAGCAGAGTATAAGGGAAAGATTGATACGAAAGATTTTGGAAACTTTTTAGTAAACCTTTCAACCGAATATAATGATGCTTTACTTGTTGTTGAAAACTCAAACATTGGTTGGGCTTGTATTCAGCAATGTATAGATAGAGGATATAAAAACTTATTCTATATGAGTAAGGATTTAAAATATGTAGATGTTGAACACCAAATGAGAAATAAATACCGTGCAGATGAAAGACAAATGGTTGCGGGATTTTCAACTACATCTAAAACTCGTCCACTCATTATTTCAAAATTAGATGAGTATTTTAGAGAAAAAGCAGTAACAATCCGTTCTAATCGTTTAATTGATGAACTATTTACTTTTATATTCATTAATGGTAGAGCGGAAGCTATGAAGGGATATAATGATGACCTTACTATGGCATTTTCAATAGGATTGTGGGTTAGAGATACCGCACTTCGTTTAAGACAGGAAGGTATTGACCTTACAAAGAGAACTTTAGGTGGTATTTCATCTAATCAGCAATATGAGGGTGTGTATGGTCCATCTGATAGAGATGACAATCCTTGGAAGATGAGAATTGGTGATGATTTTGAAGACTTATCGCAATGGTTGTAAAAATGTAGGTGTTTTGATAATTATTGATATTTATGGTATATGTCAAAATAGAAAAAGGAGACCAAAATGATTAAATTAACAAATATCCTAAAAGAAGATGAATATGTAGATAAAGCATATTCAAAAGGAGACCAACCGGCTGATAATCCAATTGATGATTATGATGAATTAGATGTTGAGCAAGAAGATATGGATGATTTTATCCAATATCTTAAATCATATCAAACATCATTGGATGAGGCTAATTGTAATTGTGTTTATGAAGCTGAATATCAGGGTAGAGAAGTAAAATTGGGTAAACCAATGAGAGGTGATGTTAAAAAATTTAAGGTTTATGTTAAGAACCCAAAAACTGGAAAGGTTGTTAAGGTAAACTTTGGTGACCCGAATATGAGAATTAAAAAGTCTAATCCTGACAGAAGAAAATCATTCAGAGCTAGACACAATTGTGATAATCCTGGTCCAAGAACAAAAGCAAGATATTGGTCTTGTAGAAAATGGTAAAATAAATTATGGCAGAACAATTTCAAGACGATAGAAGTTTCTTTGGGAGACTTAAAAAACTATTTTCAACAAATGCAATCGTAACCGTTGATAAAGATGGTAAACGTAGAGTTGTGGATGTTGAAGATAGACAAATGAATACTAACTTTGTAAATCTAAGAGATAGATATACAAAACTTCAAAGGTCTTATTTTGAAACATCTCAGGGTGCACAATCAATGGCATATCATCAAGTTCGTAGAGAACTTTTTAGAGATTATGATGCTATGGATATGGACCCAATCATTGGTTCTGCTTTAGATATATACGCTGATGAGAGTACAACAAAAAATGAATATGGTGATGTACTTCAAATTAAATCCACAAATGAAAATGTAAGAGAAATACTTCACAATCTATTCTATGATATAATGAATGTGGAGTTTAACTTATGGCCTTGGATTAGAAACTTGGTAAAATATGGTGATGCTTTCTTAGCATTAGAAATACTACCTGGTAAAGGTATTATTAATGTAATGCCACATTCTTGTTATAATGTAGAAAGATTAGAAGGTACTGACCCAAACAATCCTGACTATGTAAAGTATAAGGTTGAATTAGATAGATTTGGTAAAAGAGAATATGAGCAATATGAAATGGCTCACTTCAGAATGTTATCAGATACTAACTTCCTTCCTTATGGTAAATCAATGATTGAAGGTGCAAGAAGAATTTGGAAACAATTATCACTTATGGAAGATGCGATGTTAATTCATCGTATTATGAGAGCACCTGAAAAGAGAGTGTTCAAAATTGATATTGGTAATATTCCACCACAAGAAGTAGATAACTATATGCAAAAAATTATCAACAAAATGAAAAAAACTCCATTTGTTGATAAAAATACTGGTGATTACAATTTAAAATACAATATTCAAAACCTTACTGAAGATTTCTTCCTACCTGTACGTGGTAGTGATAGTGGTACATCAATTGATAATTTAGCTGGATTGGATTATGCAGCAATCGAAGATATTGACTATCTAAAAAATAAATTATTTGCAGCTTTAAGAGTACCAAAGGCTTACTTATCATATGATGAGAACGTTAATGGTAAAGCTACATTAGCCGCAGAAGATGTTCGTTTTGCAAGAACTATTGAAAGAATTCAACGTACAGTTGTTAGTGAATTAGCAAAGATTGCAGTAGTTCACTTAGCATCAAATGGTATAGAAGATTCTGAAATGACAAACTTTGAATTAACACTTACGAATGCATCTACAATTTATGAGCAAGAAAAGGTTAATTTGTGGTCTGAAAAAGTTAGATTGGCATCTGATGCGAAAGCACTTAATATGTTATCATCTGATTGGGCTTATCATAATATCTTCGGATTATCGCAGGATGAGATTGATATGGAAAGAGCAAAAGTGATATTAGACCTTAAAGATAGATTTAGACATACATCAATAGAGCAGCAAGGACAGGACCCGGCAAACCCACCACAACAACAAAATGTGGAA
>JACCDO010319063.1_pt1 | contig 10249 bp, 9 predicted proteins | sample 7446101 | NCBI WGS metagenome assembly JACCDO01 (sample SAMN15323440, study PRJNA562643) | freshwater metagenome | isolation source: river surface water | place: USA:Blue River Watershed | collected 2017-08-16
CACGGCCATGCGGCCGGGATAAGCCTGGCCATCGTTGGCGTAGTTCAGGAGGTACTTTTCAATGGGGACCATGCGCACCCCGACCGGCTCGACGCTTTCAAACAGCACCACCCGGTCAACGCCGGGCCAGTGCCACACCAGAGCCACATGACTCCAGATGCTGCCGGTGGCTTGCTGTATGAGTTTGGAAAATACGCCGGAGCCTGCGCACAGCAGCAGGTCGCCGCTTCGCAGGCGCGGCAAGACTTTTTGCAGGTCCTCGGGCGGGCGTTCGGGGAAGGTGGTGAGGGAGATGGGCATGGCCTCGATGGTGAGGCCCTTGGGGCTGAGTGTCCAGGTAACTATTCACATCCCGTCTCGACTTTCTGCAGAGGTAGACAACGCAATTGCATCACCATGACTGCACAAGTCCATCAAACCGGAGATCAGCTTGGCATAAGTCGATACAAGCATTCAATACACTTGACAAGCGAGATCGTTCACGATAAGTGTTTGGTAGCTGCGTTGCTGTCTCAATTACCTGGCTGGGGACGGAATAGCGCGGCCAACAGTGCTACCGGATCAGGCACGGCCCTTGCGCCCCATACCGAGTCATACGTACCGTATGCCTTCCCAGCACTTAGGCAAAAGTTAAATAATCATGCTGCGGTATGGCTAAATTTGCTATCGCATAGTACAGATGGTCGAATTTATCCAACTGGGTAACCGCATGCAAAAAGCATTAATTGACTGATCTAACAAAAATTTCAGATAGAAAGTGCTCAACGCCATTTTGTTCAATACGCTGTCATAGGATAGAGAGACTGCTGAGATTTGGTTGAAGGATTACAGCGAGTTCCCCCTCACACGATTTCTTAGGTTATGCGCCTCCGGACATACCTCAACCTGGGGCGTTTTCAACCAGAACCCACTACTTTTAATTTGTAGCCTTGATAGTTAGGTCTACGCAATGAACTTGGTAGTAACCCAGAGGGCTCGGGTACAATGTTCAAGTTCTTACAGAACCTTACTTCGCTATAAGCTCAGAATGCACGGATGCTGAAAGTGATACGGCACGGCGGTAGCCTGCCTAGAACAAAATCAAACCAAAAATCCATTGGAAAAATTCGTTAATTTGATGACAAGTCGCCAAGCAAAACTACAAGAGGACACCTATTTCAGGGTTATGCGCATACTGCAACAAAACCCTGATGTTACCCAGCGCGAACTGGCGGAGAAACTGGGTATCAGCGTGGGGGGGTTAAATTACTGCTTGAAAGCGCTTACGGAAAAGGGCTTGGTGAAAATGAAGAACTTCGCTAGTTCTAAAAATAAATTTGGCTATGTTTACGTACTCACTCCCCGCGGAATGGCTGAAAAAGCAGCCATTACGCACCGATTTTTGCAGCGCAAGATGGATGAGTACGAGGCGTTGAAGGCGGAAATTGATGCACTTAAGACCGAATCTAAACAACATAGTTTGAATACTGAGAAAAAATTATGACGACTCAAAAAACTATTGCCGTCATTGGACTAGGCTACGTAGGTTTGCCACTAGCCGTTGAATTTGGCAAGCAGCGCAAGGTGATCGGCTTTGACATAAATCCACGTCGTGTAGCCGAGTTGCAGAATGGTCAAGATCACACCCTCGAATGTAGTCCCGAAGAATTAGCGCAGGCCAGATTGTTGCAATACAGCTGTCACATCCAAGATCTTAGAGACGTAAAAGTATTCATCGTAACCGTGCCCACTCCGGTGGACCAAGCAAACCGGCCGGACATGACTCCCCTAGTCAAAGCCAGCGAAAGTGTAGGCAAAGTCCTTAAGGATGGCGATATTGTCATCTACGAATCCACCGTTTACCCCGGGGCAACGGAAGAAGTGTGCGTGCCAGTACTTGAGAAGTCAAGCGGTCTTAAGTTCAATCAGGGCTTTTTCTGCGGTTACAGCCCAGAACGCATCAACCCTGGTGACAAGGAGCACCGACTGCCCACCATTAAAAAAGTAACGAGTGGCAGTACCCCCGCTGTGGCCGATGAGGTAGACGCGCTGTATGCCACCATCATCACTGCTGGCACACACAAAGCAAGAAGCATCAAGGTAGCTGAAGCCGCCAAAGTGATTGAAAACACTCAGCGCGATGTGAATATTGCTTTGATGAACGAGCTCAGCCTCATCTTTCACAAGCTGGGCATCGACACACTTGAGGTGCTGGAGGCCGCTGGCACCAAATGGAACTTTCTGCCCTTTCGCCCAGGTTTGGTGGGTGGGCATTGCATTGGTGTGGATCCATATTATTTGACACACAAGGCACAAGAGGTGGGCTACCACCCCGATGTCATTTTGGCAGGCCGACGTATCAACGACAGCATGGCCAGCCACGTGGCAGACGAAACCGTCAAGCTCATGCTGCGCAAGGGTTTGCCAGTACTTGGCAGCAAAGTACTGGTACTAGGACTGACCTTTAAAGAAAACTGCCCTGATGTTCGCAACACCAAAGTGGTGGACATTGTCCAATCCCTTAAAGGCTACAACACGTGGGTTGATGTTTATGACCCCTGGATCAATCTGGCTGAAGCTGAACAAGAATACGGGCTGAAATGTCTGGGAAAAGAACCTGCCCCCGGAGATTACAGCGCAATCGTGCTAGCGGTTGGTCACAAACAGTTCATGAGTCTGGGCGAAGCAGGCATCAAAGCCTGGGGCCAACCCGGAGCGGTGTTGTTTGATGTCAAAAGCATTTTGCCGCTCGGCGCAGCGGATGGAAGACTTTGACTATGAACCAATACGAGCAACTGCAAATCGAACTGCGCCAAAACCCAAAAATTTGGCTAGTCACTGGAGTGGCGGGTTTCATTGGCAGCAACCTGCTTGAAACATTGCTAAAGCTCGACCAGCGTGTAGTGGGACTGGACAACTTTGCCACTGGCAACCAGCGTAATCTAGACGAGGTGCAAAGCCTTGTAAGCTCTCACCAATGGGTTAACTTTCATTTTATCCACGGCGACGTTAGGCAACAGACTGATTGCCAAAGAGGCTGTACTGGGGTGGACTATGTGCTACACCAAGCTGCTTTGGGTAGCGTGCCGCGCAGCCTGACTAACCCGGTAGCAACCAATGAACCAAACATCAGCGGCTTCTTAAATATGCTGATCGCCGCGCGTGACGCTAAGGTAAAAAGTTTCACATACGCCGCCAGCAGCAGTACTTATGGCGATCACCCGGCGTTGCCTAAGGTGGAAGAAAATATCGGCAACCCTCTCAGTCCCTACGCCGTTACCAAATACGTCAACGAGCTTTACGCCAGCGTGTTTGCCCGCAATTACGGACTCAGGTCCGTTGGTCTACGCTATTTCAACGTCTTTGGCCCGCGCCAAGACCCAAACGGTGCATACGCAGCGGTTATCCCTAAATGGACTGCTGCCCTGCTAAAAGGCGAACCCGTCTATATCAACGGCGACGGCGAAACCAGCCGCGACTTTTGCTACGTAGCCAACGCTGTACAAGCCAACATCCTAGCCGCTACCGCCATCGATCGAACATTTGGGCGTGAGAATCAGCAATCCATTACTTCGAGCCTGAACAAAGTCTACAACGTGGCAGTAGGAGAACGTACCTCGCTTCGGGAGCTGTTTTATCTACTGCGAGACAATTTAGCTCATATCGCCACGGATAGCGAATCACGGGAAACTATTGCAGCCAGCGAACCCATTTACCGAGAATTTAGAGAAGGTGATGTGCGACACAGCCTAGCCGCTATCGACAAAGCACGTACACAGCTTGGTTACGAGCCTCAACACGATATCAATAGCGGTATTAAAGTTACATCTGCATGGCACATGGCTTTCACTTTTCGCCAGCATTGACCGATCAATAAATGCGCTTTATCTATCAGACCACAAAAAACTATGACCGAACAGCCTAAAAACTTCGCACTCATTGGCGCAGCAGGTTACATCGCACCCCGCCACATGCAAGCAATCAAAGCAACAGGGAACCACTTAGTCGCGGCCTTTGACCCAAACGACTCGGTAGGTATCATCGACAGCTACTTCCCGGATGCCGACTTTTTTATTGAGTTCGAGCGCTTTGACCGCCACATCGACAGAACTCGCCGCGCTAACCAAGCTAAACAAGTGCATTACATGGCGATCTGCTCGCCAAACTATCTGCATGACTCGCACATGCGTTTTGCTCTACGCTCTGGGGCAGACGCCATATGCGAAAAGCCTCTCGTCCTGAATCCTTGGAACATTGACGGTCTCAAAGAAATCGAAAAGGATACCGGGTGCAAAATCAATACCATCTTGCAACTCCGCCTGCACCCCGCTATCAATGCACTGCGCGACAAAGTCCGTAATAGCCCAGCAGACACCAAATTCGATGTCGACCTGACATACATCACCTCACGGGGGAACTGGTATTTGCAAAGCTGGAAAGGTGAAGAAAAGAAATCGGGCGGAATAGCCACCAACATTGGCGTGCACTTTTACGACATGCTCCACTACGTGTTTGGCGCGGTGCAACAAAACACAGTCCACCTGACTAGCCCCACCAAAGCCGCTGGATTTTTGGAATATGAGCGTGCCCGCGTACGCTGGTTTCTATCAATTGACGTCAACGACATACCAAATAGCGAACGCGAAAAAGGCAAGCGCACATTCCGCGCCATCATTGCCAACGGGGAAAACGTCGAGTTCTCGGACGGTTTTACCGACCTGCATACCCGCAGTTACGAAGAAATACTGGCCGGCCGAGGCTTTGGCCTTGAAGAAAATCGCGTTGCTATCGAAACAGTCGCCAACATACGCCAATCCCCAGTGGTCACCACTGGGGAAATTCACCCCTTTGTTGCAGGCCTACGCTAAATAATGACAACAACCATCCACCCCTCAGCCTTTGTTGACGAAGGTGCGCAAATTGGTGAGGGCTCACGCATCTGGCATTTCGTGCATGTTTGCAGCGGCGCCCGCATCGGCAAATGCGTGTCACTTGGCCAAAACGTGTTCGTGGGCAACCTGGTAACTATTGGCGACCGCTGCAAAGTTCAAAATAATGTCAGCGTATACGACAACGTCACACTCGAAGAGGGAGTGTTCTGCGGCCCCAGCATGGTGTTTACCAACGTGCACAATCCCCGCGCCCTCATCGAGCGAAAAAACGAATTTCGAAATACTATCGTTAAAAAAGGGGCCACACTGGGTGCAAATTGCACCGTGGTCTGCGGCGTCACCATTGGTGAATACGCCTTTGTAGGCGCAGGCTCTGTTGTCAACAAAGACGTCAAACCCTACGCCCTCATGGTTGGCGTGCCCGCACGCCAAGTGGGATGGATGAGCCAATTTGGGGTGCAAATCCCACTACCACTACACGGTCAGGGAACTGCCACTTGCCCACACACCGGAGCGACATACAGCCTTCAAGGTAACACGCTCACGCGTGTGTCCTGAACGGATCAAGCGAAAGAGCAAGGATGGAATTCATCGATCTTAAAACCCAATATCAACGTTTGAAAGTTGACATTGACGCAGGCATCCAGCGCGTACTCGACCACGGCCAATACATCCTGGGGCCCGAAGTGGCCGAGTTGGAGGAAAAGCTGGCAGCCTACACTGGAGCTAAACATTGCATAACCGTGGCCAACGGCACCGACGCTTTGCAGATCGCTCAAATGGCGCTGGGCGTTGGCCTAGGCGATGAAGTCATCACCCCCAGCTTCACCTATATTGCCACAGCTGAAACAGTAGCCTTGCTTGGGGCCAAGCCTGTTTATGTGGACATCGATCCCCGTACCTATAACCTTTCCCCAGTCTTGCTTGAAGCTGCAATCACGCCGCGCACCAAAGCCATCGTGCCCGTCAGTCTATATGGCCAATGCGCCGACTTTGACGCTATTAACGCAATAGCATCCAAACACGGCGTACCCGTCATTGAAGATGCTGCCCAAAGCTTTGGGGCCAGCTACAAAGGCCGTAAAAGCTGTAATCTTTCTACCATTGCTTGTGCCAGCTTCTTCCCCAGCAAACCTTTGGGTTGTTACGGCGACGGCGGTGCCATCTTCACCAACGACGATGAACTGGCCAAAGTGATGCGCCAGATCGCCCGCCACGGCCAAGACCGACGCTATCATCATATTCGTGTTGGTATAAATAGTCGCCTCGACACGATTCAAGCAGCTATCCTGTTGCCCAAATTGGCTGTGTTGGATCATGAGATAGTTTTGCGCCAGCAAGTTGCCGAAAGTTATACAAAACTTTTTAACCAGACGGGCATTCAAACCACTCCACACGTTGAGCCTTACAACGTCAGCGCATGGGCGCAATACACAATTTGCATTCAGCGTAGAGAAGTCGTGCAGAAAGACCTTATCAAGGCAGGCATACCAACTGCAGTGCACTACCCTATTCCACTGAATCAGCAACCTGCAGTGGCTAACTTTAGAGCCTATTTGCCAGTCGGCGATGAAGTAGCGAGTCGTGTGCTTAGCCTTCCTATGAGCGCGTATCAATCTTATGCAGACCGACAGCGAGTTGTATCAGCTTTGGCGAGTAGCCTAAAAGCCGCACCAATTGAATAGAATGCAACGCAAATCAGTTTTAATTATTACGTATGGATTTCCGCCCCATATTAAGAGTTTGGGTGGAGCAATTAGGATGTTAAAACTGGCGGATTATCTGCAGAAGAGCGGATGCGAGGTCCACGTGCTTTGCGCACAAACAGCTTATTTTGATACTTACGGATACGAAGAATTATTATCTTCTTTAAAAGTTACTTATGTCGAGGATCCAGTCGCATTTGCAGGTGCACGTGTTTTCGGTAGGAACGGGGATCAAGCGAAAGAAATCAAAGTGCAACAACATGGTATCAAATCAAAAATTAAGCAACTTGTGATTGATGCATTGACTCCTGACACGGCGGTATTGACAATCGGTCGCATGCGAAAAATTGCACGCAACATAGTTGCTACACAACCAAACATGACTGTCATAACTTCTGGTCCGCCCCACAGTGTCCATTTGGTTGGCCGATGGTTGAAGGAGAATTTTCTCACTATCCAATGGATAGTAGATTATCGTGACAGTTGGAACGCTACATCTCTTTTTCGTAAGCGTAATAATTTTATGCAAATGCTCAACGAGCGATTCGAGCGTCGCGTTCTCGAAAAATGTGACCATTTCGCATATGTAAGTACTCCGATGCTAAAAAAAGCTGAGTTGTTGAGTGGGGCACCGCTATCAACAAAGTCTCAACTGATCGCCAACGGATTTGATACAAACTTACTTGAAATCTTTCGGAATATGAAGCCCCAGGCAGGCCCATTGCGGTTGGGCTACTTTGGAGCAATCGATGATGGCAAGGATAGTTACCGAAATCCTGCTTGCATCTTCGACGCCATATCTAGTTTGCCTGAATTATCAATTCAAGTAGAGCTTTACGGTTTGATACAGATTTCCTCTACATGGCAAGCTAAATTGAGGGAGCGCTTGATTGTAGGACCGCGCTTATCACATCAAGAAGCGCTTGAAAAAATGGCCAGTATGGATGCACTTCTTCTTCTTCATACACGTGAGGAAGGCGCAGACGAAGTCGTTACCGGGAAGGTTTTCGAGTATATAGCCACAGGATTACCCATCGTGTCTATTGGGCCAGGCAATATGGCAGTCAACGGACTTTTATCTAACGATTCGAGCGCTTTTCACGTCGAACATACTAATCAAGACGCTATTTGCGAGTTGTTGAAGCACCTGGTCGCCTGTAAAAAAATGCACACTATGCCGACACGTGATCTGCACCGACTCGGAACTTTTAGTAGAGAGAGCCAATTTGCAAAGTTCTTGCATCTAATCAATGAATATTGAGCGCAAGAATCACATGCAAAAAAAATTTTTGTCCCAAGATACATATCAGGCGATACAACTGAGCGTGTGCGTTATTGGCCGCAATGAGGGGCATCATCTCGCTAAGTGCATAACTTCATTGCGCTTGCTCGAAGAACTCAATATCACATTTGAAACCATATATGTAGACTCCGCATCAACTGATGATTCTCTAACTATTGCGCAGTCCGGATTTGATTATGTTTACCTGCTCGCCCATAGCCCATTTTTAAATGCTGGAGCTGCACGTCATGTTGGTAGCCAGCATGCCAAGGGAGACTGGATTCTCTATTTGGATGGCGACATGGAACTCGCACCAGAGATACTACCCTCCATTGAAAATTTGATCCGGTCGCAAAAAAATGACGTTGGCTTATGCGGATTTACTGAAAATTTCTACCCTGATGGCTCTCATGATCTAATTTACTTTAGAGGCAACAAAGCGGGTTCCAAGTGTCGTATGTTTGGAGGTGCCGTTTTGCTACCGCGACTAAAGGTTTTAGAAGCAGGAAATTGGTCATGCGCTCTATATGCATACGAAGAGTCAGAGTTATATAGTCGCCTTCTACGCCTCGATGTCAACGTTATTTGGTACGACCAACGAATGGTTATACATAAAACACCAAAAATTTCTCTCAACAGAAAAATTGTAGGATCAATCATCCCATTTCGTTCTTATCTCGGTAAAAAATTCTATGGGGCGGGTCAAGTGACCAGATTAACACTTCGAAATGGCAACTTCGTTGATTTTGTTCATCTCAAACCAGAAGTTTATCTAGTATTGGCAAGCATTTTAGTTGCTATAGCAACCGTACCGTGGCTCTCATGGATGGCAGGAATCTTGCCGACGCTGACCTTTATTGTTTTCACGTTGTTTCGAGGAATCAGATCATCAGTTAACTATATTTGCTGGTTAGTACAAATGGTTTTAGGATTCTGGCTTATAAATACGAAGTATAACCCATCAGTCGATCGAATTTTTATTCGAAAGAACCAAATAGCGCTAAACCATAATTGTATCGCATGAGCCGTTCACTGGGTCGCAAGGTATCGATTCTGCTTTCCGGATCAGTTATTGCACAAGGATTGCCACTACTCGCGGCACCCCTATTAGCTCGTCTTTATGCTCCCGATTCGTTCGGCGAGTTTGGGCTGTATCTTGCAGTAGCTTCGATCCTTGCATCAATTGCTAACCTCAAGTATGACCACGCTATTTTGTTAGCGAAGAATGGTGTGGCGGCATTTCATGTATTAGTAATTTGCACTATTTCAACGGCCACTATCGCTACTTTATTATACCTGGTAATAATATTGGCACCGGACGAGTGGTTAGGTTATCGATGGTTTTCAATTAATCGTAAGCATGCACTTTGGCTACCGGCAAGTTTTATTCTGGCAAGTCTGAGTCAAGCCCTCATTTCTATTCTGTTTCGCGGAGAGCAATTTGGTGCAGTCGCCAAAGTAAGAGTCAGCCAAGCAGTCATGACCACTTGCCTAACCTTGTTGTTTGGCTTTTTGATGCCAACTGGTACTGCGCTGATTGTATCCTCAATCGCTGGCCAAGCTTTAGTAGTTATAACGCTGTTATTACTGCGCGATAGTAGTCAACCCTTCTTCACTAGTTTGCGCGTGAGTTTACTGGTTCGATATATTAAACGTCATCATCGCTTCCCAATTTTTACCGTGCCGTCTGATCTACTCAACGCCTTGGGGGCCAATCTTCCAATTTTGTTCATCGGAAGCATCTATGGTATGACCACAGCGGGTGCTTACATGCTAGCGCAACGCATGCTGGGAATACCCTTGATGCTAGTCGGTTCAGCCTTTTCAGATGCATACCGTCAGTCAGCCGCGAAGTGTTTCGCCGAAGAGGGAAGCTATTGGATTATTACATTGAAGACTTTTCGCACGTTAGGCGTCATCGCAATAGTACCAGCCGTTTCGTGTGCCTTTTTAGCGCCCTGGATGTTCACGATTATCTTTGGCGAACAGTGGGCGCTATCGGGAGAGATAGTACAAATGCTCTCGGTGGTTTACTTTTCTCGGTTTATAGTTTCACCTCTAAGCTATAACTTCTATTTGGCGAATCGCCACAGCGAGGACTTGCTGCTTCAATGCCTTAGTTTTGCATCAACTTTTGCATTATTTATATTTGCAGAAAACACCTTAATGCCTTTCAACCAATTTCTCTTAGTTTACTCCTTACTGTCATGTGGGATCTATTTTTTATACGGAGTTCGATCTTTGACATTTGCACGATTAACGATAAAGAAAAATAATTTTATTGCTCACTGTAGGACTTGTGAATGAAAAAATTATTAAAGACATTTTTCTGGTACGTGATGCGGCATGTTGAGCTGCTTCAACCAGTCTATCGCACTCGTTCGACCCAG
>JACCDO010194148.1_pt1 | contig 10247 bp, 7 predicted proteins | sample 7446101 | NCBI WGS metagenome assembly JACCDO01 (sample SAMN15323440, study PRJNA562643) | freshwater metagenome | isolation source: river surface water | place: USA:Blue River Watershed | collected 2017-08-16
ATAAACCATCTAAACCAGGCATACCAAAAAGAGTATATGATTTACCTGTACCAGAATAACCATATGTAATTAAACATACACCATTACCACCTGTTAATCTTGAATTAAGACACATATAAGCAGCCATATCAGAGTTATATTGAAAGTTTTGTGTATCAAAAACTTCTGTAAATTTATAACTATTTAAATATGGAACATCTTTTTTATTTTTAATATCACATAATTGAGGTGTGTTATCTGGTGTATCTGTATTAGCAATATTAAATGATTCTAAATCAGTAGTGTTTGTACAATCTTTTTGAGCATCACATGTAAAATTTCTTACCCATAATAATTTTTCACTAACATTAGTATTAATTGCATTTAAATATTCTAATGCTAATTTGATTGTTAACTGTATATTTTTAATATCATTAATTAATTTATTTGCTAATTTTTCATCAAATTGTGCATTAGAAGGATCACTTACTTCAAATTCTATTTTTTGTTTTTCTGTATTTAATTGATCATTTAATGTTCCTTTTTCTTTAACTAATCCATCAATTTGATTAGTACGTTCAAGTATTGATGTAGCATCATCCCCAATAATATCATCCATTTGACCAATAATATCACTAATTTCACCTTGTAATTCACTAATTTTATTTTTTACATCAGCAATATTATTATATATGGTTTTTGCCCTTTTAAAGCTTTCTTCTATAATTTTTGATACTTCTATTTTTTTAAATTTTTCTAAATCTTCTATTTTTTCAATTAAACTGGTTTCAGTTGCTTCAAATTTACTCTTAATTGTTTGATATGCTTGATATATTTCTGCATCATAAATATATAATTTATCATTATTTATATTTTGAATATTTTGTCCATTTTCTATTATAGGAAAACTTCTTAATTCTTTTTGTAATAATTTATTTTTTTGTGTATCAAACATATTTCCTACAGCATTTGATTTTAATATATAATAACCAGCATAAATATTTCTTCTATCATAATCAGATATAAATAATTTATTGTCAATAGCAAATTTTAATGATTTAATATATTCATTATCACTTTTAAATGTTTGAAAATTTTGTTCATCAATATCATTATAAAGATTTTTACCAGGTATAATTGGAAAATCTAATATTTTATAATCACCTCCTGTTTTTTGTCTCATGTTAATATCATTTACTCTACCATATATTGTTAATTTATTCATACTTGATTCATTATATTTTTCTAAAATTGTTTTAAAATGATTTAATACAACAAAATTTTGTACTATACTTTCATCACAATTATCAATATCTATAATTTCCTTTGGTGTTAATACTTGTGAAAGACCTTCAAGAAAATTTTTTAATTTTATAATTGTAACAAAATATTTTTTTCTTATTTCTGCTATAATTAATCTATTTTTTTCTTCTAAATCTGATGATTTTAATTTAAGATCTTTGTATATTTTTTCTATAATTCTCTTATAAAAGTTTATCATACCACGACCAATATATTTATATACTTGATACCCTGATTTAACAAATAAAGTATTTGTTAATATAGAGAATAAATAAATAGTATGTGATAATTCATAAATAGAATATTTATTATATTTTTCTGTATTTCTTACATAATTAATATATTCTGCTCTGTACTCTTTAGCTGCAGAATTAATATTTTGTAGAAGAGATTCAACATTTTCTAATTCACCACCACCTGTTAAATCGAATGTTGGTTTATAAATTTCTTCAAATTTTGCTTCATTTTTAAAACTAGTACCATCAAATTCTTCATCTATTTTAATTTTTAATAAATTTTTAACCATAGGCATTAAATTTGTAATATTTGATGGATCTCTTATCATATTATTTGCAATAGGTTTTGTATCTGTACCAATGTATCTAGGAGCAGGTAATTTTTTATCTGTATTTGGTATATTTAAATTTGATATTTTTTTAATTATTTTATTATATTCGGTTATAAAATCAAACATTAATTTGCCTTGTTTTAATTTATTTTGACTTTCATCAATATAAGCATCATATAAATTTTTAATATCAGTATCTAATGATGATGTATTTTTACAATACATTATAAAATCACCAATAAATTCTGATTCTGAATTTACAAATTTTAATAATTTTTTATCTATAGGTATTGATTTTATATTTTTATCAAAACTTTTAATTTTTTCAATTAATTTTTCATTGATATCTTTCATTTCTAATTTAGTTTTATTTAATTCTTCAATTTTAATTTCAATTTCATTTTTAATTTTTAATAAATCATCATTTATAGATGTTCTATCTGGTTTTGATTTAATATCATTAAATCTTGTATTAAATTCTGTTAACATATTTGATAATGCTGATGAATTTAATAAATTTGTTACTTTTGATACATCCATTGGAATATATAATTTAGCTAATTCTGGAAAAACTTGGATACCTTTATTAAAATTTTCAAGATTTATTCTTGTAGTATCTAATTGTTGTGGCATTTTGTACATTATATTTTCAATATCTATTTGAGTAGATGATACAGAATCAATTAAATCTATAATTTTTTGTGTAGCATCTCTTAATTTATTATTATTTTCTTGAATTTTTGCAACATCTAAACTTTCTAAATTTGTAAATAATTCTTTTAATTTATCTAATTTATCTATAGTTTCTTGATCAAATTTTACACCGCCTCCTATTTGTTTTTCCATATTATTTAAATAAAATTTATTTAATAAATTTTTATCATTACTCATCATATTTGATATTTCATTTTTAATTTCATTTCTTTTAATTTTAATATTTTCAACTTGGGAATTTAATTGTTCATTTTTATATTTGTTAAATATATTATATAAACTTGCATTAACAAAATCCATGTATATTGATATATATTTAATATATATATTTTTAATTTAATTTTTTTAATTTACTTTTAAAAAAATTAATATTTATCAATATATGATTCTATATGTGCTAATATAAATAAATTTAATAAACCATTATTATCTTTGATTGTATTATCAAATTTTATATATTTGTATTCTTTATTATTATTTTTTAATTTATTTTGTTTATCAAGTAAATCATTAACAACTTCTAAATAATATTCTTTTATTAAATCAAAATTCTTTCTTTTTATCGATGATATATTTCTTTTTAATTGTTCTAATGAATTTTCATTAAATTTACGTGTTATTCTAAAATTTGTATTTTTTAAATCTTGCAATACTGTTAATCTGTAATAAATATATATTATTACTGAATGTATATTTTTAATAAATATTACATAATTTTCTAAAAGATCTGTTGATATAAATTTATATTTTTCTGTTTTAATTAATAATTTTTTCATTGCATCATTTATATCATTTATTTTATTAATATTTTCAATATTAAAAATATAATTTGTTCCACCTGTTTGATTTAAAAACCAATTTACTCTTATTTTATCTTGAGTATTTATAATATTATTTTCAATCATATTTAATTTATTGATATCATCAATACCATCTTTTAAATTAAAAATTATTTTTATACTTTCATTAATTTGTAATAATTTTTTATGTAATAATTCTATTTTTATTCTAAATAAATTACTATCAATTGTAATCATATCTTCATAGTCTGTGTTTTCCTTATAATTTTTTAATAATGGTTCTACATTTTTTGATTCTTTTTCATTAAATTTAATTTCTTCTTCTATTGATGATATAATTTGATCTATTGATATTTTTTTATTTTCGATACTTTCATCGATTTGTGTCATATCAAATTCAGTATCTGATTTATATACTGTATAATTTTCTAAATATAATGGTATATTTTTTTCTGTATTATCTATATATTCTTTTAATTCATCTTTCTTATTATATTTTCTATCCATTTCATCTAATTTGTCAATCACTTTAGCATATTTTTCATTTCTAGAAGGAACAATTGATTGTTGAAATTTAGTAAATAAATTTTTAAAAAAATCAGGATCTATACTTGAATCTTTTCTTCCCATTTGTGATTTTTGTACTTCAGGTGCTGCATTTTTAAAACTTTCTAAATATTGTTTAACCATATCATATTTTCTATAATTTTTATCATCTAAAAAGAACCCTAGTTCATATTTCATTTTTGGACGTATTTCCATCATATGATCTAATGCTCTTTTAATTTGATTATCAATATTTCCATCACTATCAAATGGTGTATTTGATACATATTCAAACATTAAAGTAATTAATTGTTTATATTCTTCTTCTTCATTACTAATAGGTCTATTAATAAATTCCTCTTTCTTTTTAAGATATGTTGAAAAGTTAGTATCGTTTAAAAATTCTTTTAATTTCTTTTTATTATCTAATTCTATTTTTTTTTGTTCTATTAATATGTTTAATTCTATTTTTCTTTTTTCTAAATCTGCTTTTTCTCCTATATTAGTAAAAGTATAATTATATTTTGATACTTTATTTAATTCTTTTGTTTTATAATCTTGTAATTTTTTAGTAAATAATATAATATCTCCAACAATATCTTTAATATCAATTATTTTTTTATCAATATAAGCTTCTTTATCATTTATTATTTTAATAAGATCATTTGAATCTAATACTTTATCAGATTCTTGTGGTATTGTTGGAGTTAATGGATTAGTTAAAAATTTTTTACTTATATCATATTTAATCGTTTTATAATCTGGTATTTCTTCAAATAAATTATATTCCCATTTTTTTGTATATTTTGTTTCATCTGGATCATTACCTGGTTTTGCTTGTAATTCTAAATTTATTTTAAAATCAGTTAATATTTTTTTTATAACATCTAATTCTAAATTAATACCACCTGGTATTTCTTTTTCAACAGTTAAAGATGATACACCTTCAATATTATTTTTTAATTTATTTAATAATTGCATAACTTCATCTATTTTATTACCTCCAGCTTGAATTTCTAATGTTGATCCACTTTGTCTAACAGGTTGAATTTGTATACTTGGTATACTTGGCATATTAATTTCTATTTCTTGTGATTTTGTATTATCTCTATTTTTAAATTGTTCACTTAAATCTATTAAATATAAAATATTATTGTATAATATTTCAATTTCATCACTTAATTCTATAGTTATATTTTCTAATTTATCAATAGATAAACTCTCTAAATTATCAATTTTATACTCATTGTATGATATTTTTTTAAAATTACTTAATTTAAATTTATTAATAAAATCAATATCAACTTGTAATTTAACATTTGGATCTGCTAAATAATCTATAATATCATCACTATTTTCTATAAATTCAGAAAGCTTTTTTTCTTTTATAAATTCAGATACACCATATATTAAATTGTATAATATTACTTCATTTTTATAGAGTTCATTTATTATATCTAATAATTCAATAATATCATCTCTTATTTTTTTTATCATTTCTTCAGAAATTGAACTCTTTTTTTCATGTGATTTATTTATTTCTAAATATTTATATTCTGGTACTTGTCTTTTTATTTTTATTGTCTTACTTAATTCTATTGCACTATTTAAAATATCTAATAATTTATTATTTTTTATATGCGATGACATAAAATTTAATACAGGATCAAATATATGAAATCCAATATTTTTAACATCATTATTTGCCATATTATAATATAATATAATATTATAATATTTTATTATTATATTTATTGGGTTCCTAATTCAATTGTTGTTCTACCTGAACTAGTTCTATTACCTTTTTCTACAGTTACTGTTCCTGCTGATCCAGATGATCTTGATTGTCTATCAGCTGCTGGTTCTACTGTACCAGATTTTTCTCCAGATGTTCTTGATAATCTATCAGCTGCTGGTTCTACTGTACCAGATGTTGCTCCTGATGTTGAACCAGATTGACGGCTTGATCTGCTTGATTGTCTGTCAGCGGCTGGTTCTACTGTACCTGATGTTGAACCTGATGTTGAACCAGATTGACGGCTTGATCTGCCTGATTGTCTATCAGCTGCTGGTTCTACTGTACCAGATGTTGAACCTGATGTTGAACCAGATTGACGGCTTGATCTGCTTGATTGTCTGTCAGCGGCTGGTTCTACTGTACCTGATGTTGAACCTGATGTTGAACCAGATTGGCGACTTGATTGACGAGTGGATGTACGTTCTGAAGATCTTCTAGATTCTCCAGTTAATGTATTCATTATACTGTTGCGATTTTGATCTATAGTTGTGTCTCCACTTATTTTTTCAAGACTTTTCATAATATCTTCAATACTTTGTTCATTAGCTTGCATACTTTGACCTTCATATGATTCTACGTCATTTCTATATGATTCAAATGCTTGATTTAAATTTTCAAATTCGGAAACAGATGCAGCAGCAATCTTTTCTAATAATGTCTTTTCTCCTTCTAATGCAGTCTTTTGTTCTGATAAAGCTTTATTTTCTGAAGTTAAATCTGTTATTCTTGTTAATTTATCTTTATTTTCTCTATCTAATTGTTCTATCTTTTTTTTATTATCTTCAATTTCATTATATAAACGTTGTACGATACCTTTTGTTTGAGCACCTAATTCGGAAACTTTTGTATTAATATTACCTGTAGGACGTTTTACATTTTTTAATGATTCTGCTCTAGCTTTTGCAGCATCTAATCTTGCTTGTATTTCTTCGGGTTTTTCACCTCCAATTAGACCCCCTAATTGAACTATATTTTGTTGATCTACACCAATATTATTTAATTTTTGAGAATAACTATTAATTTTTTGATTATACACATTTATTTTATCATGTGAACTTGTGTTATTTAATAATGTTTGATATTTTGTAAGTTTATGTAATAAAACACCTATATTTTCATCCATTTATATATATATATAATATATATAAAATGTTTGAAATATATTTATATAATTTATATAAAAATTTAGATTTTTATAATATAAAAAATATAGAAAACTACACTGATTTTTATAAAAATAAAATACACAATATGATCGGTGGAACAAATCCTGATTTAGATAAAATACTCGAATTATCACAAAAACTTAAAAAAGATATGGAAGAATTTAAACTTAAACAAATACAAAATGATAAATCTCAAGATAATGATTTTATTAAAATAAAAAAAGATAATTTTGAATTAATTAAAAATTTAATTGAAATCAGTTCACAAGAAATAATGCTAAATCATGAAAAAGTTAAAGAAGATATTGATAAGTTATATAGTAATAATAAAATTACAGAAATGCAACAAACAATTGATGAAATTAATAGATTATTTTCAGAATTACTATCTTAATATTTTTTATTCTACTGTAGAGTACTAAACTTAATTTAAGGGGGGCTTAAATTAAGAACTTTTACGGTACCGTGGAGTGCCAAACTTAAGACCCCCTAGGTGTATTAAGTTTTGGACACTCGCGCTAGCGAAAAAGTATTTAATTTAAGAAGAGCTTAAATTAAGCACTTTTACGGTATACATTTTTTTCTATATTTTCTATTAAATAATCAAATATTTGATCATATGTTTGTTCTGGACTTAATTCAGTTGTATCTATTTTATGTGTATATGTTGATTTATCTTTTATACTCATAAAATGTTTAAAAGTTAAATTATTTAATATAAACATTTCAGTTCTAGTATCTTTTATTTCATTAAGAGGATTATCTTGATTTTCTTCTAAATATTCATGTCTATTTTTTATTAATTTTTCTTTTGATAATCTCAAATGTATATGAAAATCTAATTTAAATTTTAATTTATCATTTGGAAAACCAAATCCACTTATTACAATACCTTTATTTTTAATTGAGTTAACTTTATCATTAAATTTATCCCAATCTATTGCATCAGGATTATCCCAATCTACTACTTTTATATCATGCCCTAAATCTACTATTTCATTATAATCATTTTTATAAAAATTATTTAAATTTAAAAATTCTATTTTAAAATCTCTTTGAATATTTTTTGCTAATAATGTTTTACCTGATCCTGAAAATCCAGAAATTAATATAATTAATTGTGAATTAAATTTAATATAAGCTTCAACAACATTTACCATTAAGTTATAATATAATATTATATTATATTATAATATAATATTATAAATGTCTGATAATATGTCAAATAAGATTAAGTTGAAATTAGTTATAGCATGTCATGCATTATTAGTATGTTTTGTAGTTATTTCTCCATTTATTAACTCGAACTATATATTGTTTATGCATGCTGTTATAGTACCATTTATAATGTTTCATTGGATTATGAATAATGATACATGTGCTCTCACTTTAATGGAAAAGAAATTAAGAGAGAAAATTTCTGGTAAAAAACAAGAAATTGTAAAAGAAGAGTGTTTTACATGCAAAATAATTGAACCAGTATATAATTTTAAAAATAATTATAAAGCCATGTCAAAAATGATTTACTTTTTTACAACTGTACTAACATTAATATCAATGTCAAAATTATTTGGCAGATATAAATGTGGTAAAATTCGTAAATTTAATGATATATTTATTATTTAAAAATTGAATATTTATTATTATAGTTAATTAATCATATTATTTAACTATTATTTAATAAGAATGAGCATTTGTATTAAGACAGATCTTTTTAATATTGACAAAATGATTATTACCAATGAAACTGAATATTCAGTTGAAAAAGATAATAATCAATATACTTTTAAAAAGAAATTTATACTTTATAAATATGATTTTAATATTTGTAAAACTCTATATATATTAACAAATTATATCGATGTTGTAAAATGTTTTACAAAATATGATAAAATTAAAATTATTGTTTCTGATAATAATCTTTATAATCTATTTAATTCAATTCAATTAAAAATTAATGATAATTTAAATGAAAATAAAAATATGGAATTACGTTTTATTAATAATGTTTCTGAATTAATATTACATCCTTCTAAAAAATCAAATTTACAACAATATACTTTAACACAAATAGAAAATTCAAATGAAATTATTAGATACTTTCCATACATTTATAAGCAACAAAATAAAGAACAATCTAATATACATTCTGGTAAATTTCTATTAAAATTTGAGATTATTAATAATAAATTAAAATGTATTATTGTTAATGGAGAATTAAAATATAATAAATCACATATTCAAAGTGAAATGAAATCAACAAATGTTTATAAATCAAATATAATGGTTGAATTGTAAATTAAATAAAGTTTTATAATATTACTTAAATATAATTTTATTTATATACAATATACTAATGGCCACAAATAATAAAAGACAATTACTAGATCCAATTGGTTCAATCTGCCATATTGTATCTTTAACATATAAACCATTAAATACAAAAATTGGAATTAATAATCATGCTATAATTATTCAAGAATCTAATGTATTACAATGGCTAGATAGATATTGGAATGGCGATAATCGTGAAAATATTAGTTTATTATATAATATTGTTATTCGAGTTATTGAATGGTATATAATTCCATTAAGTGGAAAATATAATGTAGAAACTAATGCTGAATTTAGCGATCCAGTAGAAAAAAAGAAATTCTGGGAATGTCTCGAAAAAATGTGTATATTTTTATGTATGGCTTTTGATAAATTACAACATACCTATTATACCGGACCAATCCCTACAAACGTTGTTACAACTATACAATATTATATTAATATAATTAAAGATGCTATTGCTGGAACATATTCATCTGAAAAATTACCTAAATGTATTCACGAATCTGAAAATAGAAACTTTTTAGACTATGATAAAATTAAAGTCCTATGGAATGCTGATAAATTAAAACAAATATGTGATTTATATGAAAAATGTTTTGAAAAATTAAATTCAACTGATAAAACTAAAGATGAACAAATTGAAGGATATATGCAAGCAGTAGATAAACTTTTATCAATTCATGATAATCAATTTAGAGAACTACTATCTTTTAGTAATGAAGGCTAAGTTTTGGACACTAGCGAAAAGTGTTTTAATTTAAGCCCCTTAAATTAAGCACTTTACGGTAATGAATATATAAAAAAATTGAAAAAAGTAAATCTCTACAACCCCCATTAGAAATAATACTTTATCGTGTCAACGCCATAAGACACGATTTGCTTTTTATCCACACAAATGTGGGGGAGCATTTGTATCAACCTCGATATTCCTGAAATGGGAGGTGGTTGATTGGTATTGACCTTGATATTCCTGAAATGGGAGGGGGTCAATTGTGTTCAAATTTATTTATAAATAAATCAATAAATCAATATATTAA
>JACCDO012389595.1_pt1 | contig 10246 bp, 12 predicted proteins | sample 7446101 | NCBI WGS metagenome assembly JACCDO01 (sample SAMN15323440, study PRJNA562643) | freshwater metagenome | isolation source: river surface water | place: USA:Blue River Watershed | collected 2017-08-16
CTGCTGCTGCTGCAGGAGCTGCCTTGGTGGGCTTCACAGCCGCCATTAGGTCCTCCTCGTCCTCCTCGGCCACCACAGTCTTGGCTGCTGCAGCAGCCTTGGGCTTGGTCACCACAACAGGAGTCTCGCTCTCCTCGTCGTCCTGGATGGCGCAGCCACGCTGGGAGCCCTCCGCAGGCACATCCACACGCGCCTGGAATAGCTTCCAAGTGATGCCGAAGCCCTTATCGGTAATCCACACACCAGTGGCCTCCACGATTGGAGTAATCTCGCAACCGCGCTTCAGTACCTCCACGGGAGTTGCATCATCGATAATCTCCTTGTTCTTATCGTACAGCTCGGCATCAAATGCACCAGTGGTGTAGTTCTTCTTCAGGGCCACTGCATGAGTGGGCGGGTAGGGCTTCAGATTGCCCTCCTTGTCCTTGGCGAACTTGATGCTGGGAGTGAACTTCTCCACAGCCACCTCACGGGACATACCTGGCTTCTTGAACCACTTGCCTGAGTTGGCCATTGCCTGAGTCACTAGGAACTCATCAATCTTCTCCAGCATATCAAAGTATGCAGAGACCTTGGGATTGGCCTCCTTGTCGCGGAACGACAGCTGCACCTTGTACTTCTGGTTGCCCTGGTAATCACCGGCATCCATGGGTACAGGCAGACGAGGGGCCTGAATGCGCAGCTTCTTACCATTGTAATTCAGATACGCCTGGCTGGAACCATTGTCCAGCTTCTTGGCCTCGGAAATGGTCAGAAGAGCAGGGTTGAAAGAAGTAGGCTGAATGACGGACATCTTTGAAAGGATTGGAATGTGTAAGCTGTGTATGCGAACAGGACATGAATGTTAATGGGCCGTCAATTTTGGCCGTCTGGACCCAAAAAAGCGGGGAAAAAATTGAAACGGGGGGCGGATGGGATGTGGGCTTCCGTGGCCGCCTATTCTTTCCTTTCATCCTTCCTGTCCCTTACACAATGTTCATTGATTTCCTACTTCCTTTTGGCGACGCGAGCTCTCTGTTGGTAGCACAGAGCTTGCTTCAGTCCTCTATGGTATTCGCAGTTCAGCCTGCCTATTTGAGTGAGATGAAGCGTACTGTTTTGCCGATTCCCGCTTCTTGTGAGGGATTCCACTGCAATCGTTGTGCATCTCCTATTCTTCGCACTGACTCCCCACAGTCCTTCTATGATGATAATGAGACAGTCAAGTGCTGTGAGGCAGAGGTCACTGCAGAGGTCACTGCAGAGGTCACAGCAGCAGAGGCTGTAGATGACTACGATGAGGATGATTTCAATGACTACATTGATGCCGTCTTGGATCAGTATGAGTATGGCTATTGAATCCCCTACATGCCCACAAACCTAAAGAACCCCCAAAATCTCTAGGTGCGAGATGGAAAGTATCATAAACGCGACAGAAAAGTCGTCCGCACCCCCGTTTTTGGGCCTTTTTTTCCCCGGTGACGGCCAAAATTGAGCGATCGCTGAGGTGCGTTTGGTACATGCATAAACATCCTTCCGACTAGACATAAGATGAGCACTTCCGCAAAGACTTCCGCACGCAAGACCGCCGCCAAGAAGGAGACCACTGTGGCCACCGCCGCAGCTCCTGCCCCTGCCGCCGCCCCTGTGGCCGCTCCTGCTCCTGCCCCTGTGGCTGCTGCAGCACCTGAGGTGGTTGCTGCAGCCGCCCCTGTGGAGGAGGTGAACGTGGTTGCCGAGTTCAACAACCTGGTGACCAAGGTGAGCAGCCTGCGCGAGGTGTTTGCTTCCGTTCTGTCCGACATGAAGAAGCTGGAGAAGCGCATCCCTCGCGAGCTGAAGAAGGCCAGCAAGAAGCGCAAGGGCAAGGCCGCTGACGGCACTGATAAGCCCAAGCGCGAGAGCATCTTCAAGAAGCCCGTGCAGATCAGCGAGGAGCTGTGCACTTTCCTGGGTAAGCCCAAGGGCACTCTGATTAGCCGCAGCGATGTGACTAGCGCAGTGTGCAACTACGCCAAGACCAAGGGTCTGATGAACAAGCAGGTGATTAACGCTGACGCCAGCCTGCGCAAGCTGCTGAAGATCACTGAGAAGGATGAGCTGATGATCCTGAACCTGCAGAAGTACCTGAAGCCCCACTACATCAAGGCTGCTACTGCTTAATTGACTAGCTCATTTCCTATATTCTCTAAAAAGGTAAGTACTCTCATGCCGTAATTTCCTACTATATATTCTATCTTCCGTTTTTTCGTTCCCCCACCTCCGTCTCAGCCCATTGGCTCAGTTGGACAGAGCATTGGACTTCTAATCCAAAGGTCGTGGGTTCGAGCCCCACATGGGCTGACTATTCATTTTACAAAAACTCAGCATGCTACCATACTGAGTTTTTTTGCATTTATAAGGCGGATATGTTGGAAATCCTGGACTTAATCGCCACCTTTATTGTATGCGAGGTACTCCGATTTCCTACAATCGCCCGGTATTGAACTTTGATGGTGAGTACGCTGCTGGAACATATTACCAGAACTCCGCCGAAACAATCTTATCCTCCCGAAAACATCCACGTACACAAAAATGGGTTACAAATGCAACCTGGTTCACTCCAACACGAGGTGGTCTGCGTGCCGCAGCAGCCGCGTTCAGCGCCGCCAAAAAACTCCTTCGGCTAGAGTGTAGGGGTTCTTGGACTTCCTACACCCTTCTCGCGATAGCTCAGTTGGTAGAGCAGCAGATTGTAGAGATGTAACTCTAATAGTACTCTGCTAGTCCCTGGTTCGATTCCGGGTTTCGAGAAACTTGCCTTGTTAGCTCAGTGGTAGAGCAATGTGCTGTTTGTTTTTCCAGCTAAACACATGAGTCGTAGGTTCGAACCCTACACGAGGCGCAAAAATCTGGTCATCTATTTTCCATAATGTCCTACAGGATGGAAAACATTCCCTTAATACACCCGATGATATCAGGTGTTATCTTCGTGTAATCAAATTCATACTGTTTTAGCCATGGATGGCTCTTGTATGTATTTGGATTTACCATGAAATGCTTTGGTGGTTTTGTCTCATCCGATTTCGAAAGCAATCCCTCATTAAACATAACTATTTCCGGAACTATCCAAAACAGTTCATTAAAGGATGAATGGAACCAATATACATCGTTTTCCCCCAGTCTGTAATTTCTATTCCTGTTTTCCCTTCCATTGTTTCGAGACAGTTGAAATACATACGACTCCCCATGTTTTGCACCAACTACCTTTTCTTGGACTTTCTTTCCATTAACAGTAAAGTCTGTACTTGTATATTGAACTTCATGTTTCTTAAATTCTAAGAATGATAATATCTCAATTCTCTTTTTGGCGTATACTGCTTCTCGACGTTGATATTTATTATGTTGATACTTACCTTCTGCTTCACTGATGAGTCTGACCCTGTCGTAATATTCGCTTAATTTTGTGAGAAGTTCAGATTCTTCACATAAGTATACATTGTATTTGGATATGCTACTTATATTTAATTTTCTGGGAACTTTAACATCGTTGTATGGGAATATCCATAATTTGTTATCAGATAAGGAATGACATATGATGACCATATCTTTATATTTATCCCCAAATCCCTGAAATACGTGCATATTGTGTATCTTTTCTTTTGTAGTTTTAACTTGAATGCGAAGCCATGCATCATCTGTGCTCTCGATTTTACGCACCAACATATCAGCTGAACATCCTTCATCTGTCCTGCTTATGGAATATTTGCTAGATAATAGATTTGTTAAATAATTCATAGATACACTTTCTTGTTTAACAAATATATCCTTATCTTTTTCTTTTGCTGCTTGCTTGTTTTTACTCTGTACACATGTTTTACAGAATATTCCTGTTTTGCGCAAATGAAAGTTGGTATATACAGCTGAACTTGGGTGTCCACATTTTCCAGTAAACGATATACGCACATGCTGTACTATTTTCCCCTTCACCAACTCCCCAAATTCTTCAAAGGATGTCTGTAATACGCATCCATTCTCCGCAAACTCGCGTTGTATTTCACGATATCGGTCAAGGGTGGCCATACGTTGCGTTAGTTTGTGCTGGTGTAACTAACTTAGAAATAATACAAGCAGTATACCTATCAATTTTCTTAAACACACATAGAAACACAAAATGCCCAAGACTCGTCGTGCATCCCGTAAGCAGCGCGGTGGAGTTTTTGAATTCCTGACTGACCTCTTCAGCAGCAGCAACAGCAGCAACAACACTGAGAAGAAGCCATCCGCCAACGGTATGCTGGCTGCCCCTGTATCCGCCAATGCAGCAGTGCCTGTAGGTGGCCGTCGCAAGAGCCGTAAGAGCCACCGCAAGGCCAAGAGCCACCGCAAGAGCCACCGCAAGACCAAGGCTCAGCGCAAGACCCACCGTAAGACCCACCGTAAGACCCACCGTAAGACCCACCGTAAGGCCAGTCGCAAGAGCTGCCGCAAGCACTAAATGTGCATAACACGTAACATTATTGGAATTATGTTGGGAATCCTGGACTACCAACATTGTCCCCTCTCGTAGAAATAGCGTCCCGGTTTGCCCTCTGGAACCGCATGCGTAATCAAGGAAGTATGTCCATAACACCTACAACCAATCCCGAAGACCTGGCTACGGCCGTGCGTCAATGGGTGCATTTCGACAATGTAGCCGAAAACCTCAATAAACAAATCGCAAACGTCCGTGCACTCCGGTCCGATTATGAGGCGAAGGTGTTGGAACTCCTGGCTCGCCAAAACCTCCGCACAGCAACCCTCCGAGTAACCGGTGCCACCCTACAATACGCTACCCGGTCCAAATCTACCGACCTTACCTGGTCCTTCCTTGAAGAACAACTCCACGAATACTTCCGAACCAAAGGAGCCACCGATCAAACCGGCGATATCCTCACATTCCTACACAGACATCGTGGTGGGAAAACCATTGAATATCTAAAGAAAACACCGATACCTCCAACTACAACACCCACAAACGTAGCCGCAAGCACAGCCGCAACCCCAGGCAAACGCACATAATATGCAATCCGCACGCCGCATCAACGAGCTCATCTCCCGCCATACTACGCAATGGTTTCACCGCATCAATCGCGACGAAGTCTCCCCCGCAATTAGTTTGCTCGAAATCACAACACGTATTCTGGAATTTATGGATGCGCGAAAACTGTCCTTAACAGTCTCCGAGGAGACCTTTCGCAAATATATGTGCGAGTTTTTGTGTACGTATTACATTGCGCAAAAACGGCAGATTAGTTGGCGAGGACCCCTTACTGCGAAACCACGGCCCCGTGGTTGGACTGATAAACACGAACAGCAATGGGAGGATTACTTGCGATTTACCCACTTTTCGAGTGATTACTGGAATGCATTTTGGGATTATACACCGGAGGCATTGTGGGAATCACGTGTTCCAGGATGGCGTGACCATCTCGAATACATTGTAATGCATTATGTTGTAGTACAGCCCCATAAGATTGAACTACCGGTTGATAGCAACGCCTATACGGGCGATGCGTATGAAGAGGATGGAGCATATGTTGGTAGTGCAGGGAGCGATGAAGAACGCTATTAAATGTACAAATACACACGCAATTCTATACAAATGGATATTCCATACGTATAGAACATAAACAAAACAAACCAAACCGTATTACTCATTCCATTTTCCTTTGTGGAAAGGAAGGACGGTGGCTGCATCCATCTGGTCGCGGAATCGTTGCACCTGTTTCTCAAATTCCAGCTCTGCAGGAGATTGCGGCAAGGCCACCTGACTATCCAAAATCTCATCGGATGCCTTCTTAGCCGGCTTGACTCCATAACAGTTGACGCCAAACCGTAATTCCGGATTATCAAAGTATCCGCCATTTACACCAGGTTGCCCACATGCATTTCGGAACTCGGCTGCACCTTTCTGTAATTTCTCGTATGTACTCTTTTGTGTAGGGTATACCGCCATCTGTCCCTTCACCCAGCCATAATTACACCAATCCGCCCCGTCATCATAGGCTTCCTTCACCTGGTCATAGGTCGCTAATTCGGCACCCGCTGCGGCACAGACCGCTGCCGCATCATTGAATGTATAAATATTCTTGCTAATATTGAATACCTCCTTCTTATCAGGCAGGGCCTCCTTCACATCCTGCTTCAATGATTGAAAGATACTTGTGGACTCCGCGGACCCAGGCATTCCTGCAGGTCGGTCAGCCGCCGGAATATTCATATGGTCATTCGGAGGGTTGTCTGCAGGTTTCGGCACAGTAACTGGCTCAGGCAAAAGTGTCGCAGTCAGTGGCGGTAAAATTACGGATGGTTCAGGGTCTAACTTGGCCTGTATAACAGAGTTGCCTGTATTACCGGGATCCACTCCAATATCAATCACCCCCTTATTTCGGAGCAGTGTCTTTACCTTTTCCCACCCATCACGCACCTTGTCTCCAACAGTCCGATTGTAAATGACCAAAAATACAAAAATAATGAGAACTAGACCAAGTCCCATTATTACAATATTTGTTGTACTTTTCATTGCATTTGTTGCGCGATTCATGAGGCTGGGCCCGCCCATATTCATGGAACTAGTGCCTGTGCCCATGCCCGTGCCCATGCCTGTGCCCATACCGGTATTCTGTGAAAGAAATGACCCAAACGTAGCCATTGCGCGATGTGTTACTCCTATTGAGGCATCGCAAATATCACATAGGAGTCCGGTGAGATGACTCGGTCAGTTGGGGCAGCCTGTACCGACTCATCATCACATTCTAGCCAGCTGCCGGCCTCTTGACGGGCAAACATACGGTAATGCCCGCCCCGCGCCGACCCACAATGCTCAATTACGGCAAATGTACGGAACTTTGCACTCACAGGTCGGTCCGAGAAAGGGCAGCGTCCAAACGCCATCCAGGGCCGGAGCGAAAGTGCATCCAAATCCCAGTCAATCTGGCCGCGAATCTTTGCACCCGTATTCGTAAAGCGCTTGAAGGTGAAGAGGAGGATGTTGGGAAGCTTGGAAATGCGCGTAGTCATTACGGCACTTTGGGGCGACTTACAGTGCTCGCAGGCGTAATCCGGAATCGTTTCGGGGGCAAAGGCAGCATTCAAACAGGCTTCCATATTCGGCGCCTCGCTACCTGCAGTGTGCCCACCGGGAATCGGTGCCTTCAACATCATCCAGGGCTCAAAGCGCTCCGACACATTCTCACAGGCGCTGCACTTGATGCAAATCTGATACTGCCCATAGAAATGCTCGACAACGGGCGAATACTCCTTCGCAAAGAACTGCGACCAGGATTGGAGCGCCTTCACCTGGGACTCCTGTTCGCGGGTCGCGGCCTCACCGTGAATTGTAATGCGTACCTGGCGATACAGGGCATCGTGCACACCGTCCAAGAGGTATTGGATGCACTCGGCGGCATCGGCCTGCTGGCGCGGCTGATACCAGTCGTCATCACAGGCACGCACCGTATTCACCAGAGCACTCACGACCCCAACAGGTCGGTACATAGGTTCCACGGGTGCATCCATATCAGCAAAGAATAGCTGAAGTGCCGAAACAAGCGGACCCTTCTTGGACTCCTTGCGGGTTGCCGGTGTGCGCGTGCGGTCCCGCAGCAGGTAATTCACAAGTGGTGGACACAGGCGGAATGCCTGGAGCACGGAATTCAAGAAACAGGTATTGCCTAGATTCAAGAGACCGACGGGGCGGATGTTGGGAATCGTGGCGGCCATTGGAGTCATAGTAGCCATAGTAGTCATAGTAGTTGTTGGTTAAAATAGGAAAGAAACAGCAAGGAAAAGGAAAGGAAAGAAAGGAAAGCAACCTAACAGAATAACAGGAACCACACAAACCATCGTGTGATATGGTATCGCTTCAATTTTTTGAGGCAACAAAAAATGAAAGAAACCGCGCGTCAATTATGTTGGGATACCTGCATTCCCTACATATCCAATCCTATCCCTATCCCAAATGACGTTCAATCCCCAGCGATTTGAGTATCCTTATGGAGTTCATCTAGTAGATGATATCCATAACATCTTTCCAGAATTATTGTATGATGCTGGTATGTTTCCAGGCAACCTTTTGCTGACTTTTATGCAGATGCGTGTGAATGAACTATTCCCAGAAGAATATGCACATAATCGCACGCAATACCGGCTCTTTCAGCTAGAGCGCCGGCGTCGCGAGGCAGGCATCCCTATGCCACCATTGCCGCAAACTCCGCCAAGACGCCGTGTGCATCCTATGGCGATGCCTGCTACACCCGCTAGACCAGTGCGACAAACACAACCTATGTGGGTTCCTCTCACACCCACACGCACGGTGCAGCCTACACAACCTGCACAGCCATCGCAGCCAACACAACCAGCCCCTTTCACTACTGTAACGACTATTCCATTAATGGAAAGTAATGGAATTCTAAATACACTTCTTACTACAGCCCTATTTGGTACTACACTCGGGGCCACAAATGAGGAACTTGCCGATCTTCTAACACCGGTTCCAGTTGTACCTACACCCCAACAACTCAATGACGCAACGATTGTGAGTAGTCTGGAACCCCCCGCGGATGTAGTATGCACCATATGTCAGGATCACGAGCCACCCGTACCCTCTTCAACCGAGTGGCGCATTATTCGTCATTGTAGCCATCGCTTTCATCGCAGCTGTATAGATGAATGGTTTCGACAGAATGTACATTGTCCAGTCTGTCGACATGATATTCGCGAGCATCAAGAAACCTAACCTAATGTCTGCGTGACTTGTGGCGGCGCTGGCTCTTTCGCTTTTTGTATGTAGTGCGACGACGGTAACCACCTTGTGTTACGGTATTACCCGCAGGAGGCGGAGGCAATACACACTCTGCATTGGTAATAGGTGTAAAAATATTCATCTCTATTCCTGTTGACGAGTTATTTCTAAATTATTCACCAATTTTCCTACACGCCTCCTTACCTCCTTGAATGCGGTATGTATACACGGATCCACCAGGTTCGCCTCCACTTTGCCCAGAATACGTGAAACCCACCCTCCCGCAATCTCAACGTATGCTTGTCTGTCCTCACGATACCCCCAATGTAGTAAACACCATTCGCATCGCAACATAACAGTATGTATCCCCTCATTTCCAACAGCCGCCTTCAATGCTAGCCCCATTACCACGACAGCATAATATGTATGCAGCGACTCTGGACCACAATAGCCCGCATCACCCATGAGACTATGTAGGAAGTGTTGGAGTTGCTGGGTTGGTCGAAATTTCCTGCACTGCTGAGAACTAAATGCCTCGGCCAAAAACCACGCCGAACTAGGAGGCATACATCCCGTCCTCTGCTCTTCCATAAAAAACAAGAGGTCCAGGGCGGACTGTAGGTCCGGCGGAATTGTGAGCCGGGGAGGTTTTTTGGTCGCGGTTTGTACCAGTTTGTCCTTCTTTGCTACGATTGCTAAAGCGAGGGAGGGCATCCTACTGTATGTGTGAAAAACCAGGTTTAGGCGGGCCTGAGTGATGCGGCACGTACTACTCCTCGCAACTCCCCCCGCACCACCTCGGTCCCTACAATCTCCTCCCCTGCCTCGCTCCAAATACGCAGAATCTGCTGGTCGGGACCACGATACTTATTCAACTTCGCCAAAAGCGTGGCGACGGACGTGTTGGGAGCCTCGGTCGCCAAACGGAGTTCTGCGCCCCCCTTGAATCCCGCCACGGCTGTAATCGCCGAGGGGTCAGGACGTAAAATAAGTGTACCAATATCGGCCTCTGCAGTTCCAAAAAGAGCGGACCACATCGTAATCTCGCAATGTTTTATTATGGTCCTGTATTGTTTTAGATGTCTTTCTTCAGTTCTGGTGCGGCTGTTAAGGCAGACGGACCGAGGTCGAGCGAGGAAGGTGCGCGAAAGCGCTGCACCAAATTCATCTGAGGTGTGAATTGAATACAGATATTGATGGTATCTGCAGGATCCGTCATGGGGCCATGTCGAGGTGTATAAATCACAACCTGCGCCTTCTGTCGAAATAGAAAGACAGTCATCGCAACTAGTAAGAGAACACCCACAAACAGGAAGGAAAGAATCACAAACGGCGCCTCGTAATCCGACACGGAGGAATTAGCACGGAGCTGCATCGTGATATGTAGGGAATGTAGGGAATGTAGGGATTTGTATGAAAAAACCACGCAACCACGACTCCCAACATACTTATCCGACTCACTTTTCAATTTTTGGCGTCTCTGGAAGAATGGCGAACTCCTTA
>JACCDO011649679.1_pt1 | contig 10245 bp, 8 predicted proteins | sample 7446101 | NCBI WGS metagenome assembly JACCDO01 (sample SAMN15323440, study PRJNA562643) | freshwater metagenome | isolation source: river surface water | place: USA:Blue River Watershed | collected 2017-08-16
GTTTGGCCTGCTAATCATTCTGGTCACAGTGATTACTGGACTCGGGGCTTTAGGCGCTGAGTGGATGGTAGGAGCATTGGTTCCCGGGTTTGACGCAAGCCAAAAAGATCTGACAATTAGGCTCGTCAGACTTATGTTTCCTGGCACGGGAGCCCTAGTACTGAGTGCGTGGTGCCTCGGGGTGTTAAATTCCCACGGTAAGTTTTTCCTTTCTTATGCTGCGCCAGTTATTTGGAATGTGGCAATGATCGTAGCTCTCTTAATAGTTGAGATTTGGCCTGAGGCCGCGACTGCAGTAGACCGTGTCACATATGGTGCCCTAATAGGATCACTCCTACAGTTTGCGATTCAGCTTCCTTCAGTATACTCACTTCTTAAAACTTTAACTCCTAACCGTCCTACGCGCTCAGTGGAGTTAATCAGTGTAGTTCGTAATTTTTTGCCGGTTGTCACCAGCCGTGGCGTGGTACAGGTCAGCGCGTACCTTGACGGCATATGGTCAAGTTTCTTAGGGCCGGCCTTGGTTGCGGGTATTGCGTATGCGCAGCAGCTTTATCTTTTGCCTGTCTCGCTCTTTGGCATGGCGATTTCTGCCTCTGAGTTACCAGAACTTTCAAAGGTGACGGGCACACACGAGGAAAGAAATGCGATCCTACGCCTGAAAATGCGGGCAAATTGCCAGAGGCTAGGGTTTTTTATTATCCCCTCAACGGTAGCGCTTATCATGCTTGGCAAGCCAATTGTTCAGTTAATTTACCAAACAGGGAAGTTTGGCGGGAATGAAGTCGAGATGGTTTCCTACTTATGCGCGATTTCTGCCCTTGGGCTCTTAGCAAATACAAGGGGGCGCCTCTTTGCAACGGCGTTCTACGCCCTTTCCCAGGGAAAGGTACCACTTCGGACTGCTTTACTGCGCCTGTTAGTAGGGGGTGTTTTAGGGGGAGTGATAGTTATGTGGGTAAAAAGTAAGTGGGAATTATCAGAGTTATCTGCAGGTGGGCTTCTAACTGCGGTTTCAACCTTAGCAGCATGGCTTGAGTACTTACGGCTAAGAACAAAGCTAATTGAAGTTATTGGTGCATTTTACCCCAGGAAGGAACGGTGGTTATACGATTTTAAAATGATTGCGATTTGTATTGTGAGTGGAATTTTTGCGCAAGAAATCTACGAAAGCTTGCTATCTGAGGTCAAAGTTTGGGGCGAGTTATGCGTATGCGGAATATATGGTAGTTCGGTGATTTTAAGTGCGGCAGTGCTAAAAATCGAAGAGGCTGAAAAAATCCTAAGCACCGTTACACGGCGCTTAGGATTAAGAAAAGTTACTTGAGATTACTTGCTAGGTTCTTTGCTGCTTGCCCCACACTATCTAATCCAGGGGCAGTTGCGAAGGTACCAAGCGCTATATTGAGGATCAGTGTCACAACTACGATCGCGGTTAGGATGAGAGAGCGCCCTCCCTTTTCATGGACTGGAAGTGCCGGGCTCATATACATTTTAACGATGAGGCGTAAGTAGTAGTATAAGGAGATGGCACTACCAATTGCTCCGATAATTACAATACCGATGAGGTGATTTGTGATCGCTGCATTAAACACAAAGAACTTACCCATAAATCCAACCGTGGGTGGCATGCCTGCGAAGCTAAACATAAATGCAGCTAGAGCAAATGCTGTCCAGGGGTGTCGTGAAGCGAGGCCGCTCAGATCGTCGAGTCTTAAGTTCTCTTTTCCTTCGGTTTCAAGGCTTACAAGACAGGCAAAGGCACCAAGTGTTACTAGTATGTATCCCACGATATAAAAGAGCGCCGCGCTTACTGGGAATGAACCTGACTCGCCGGCGGTTGCAGCAAGTGCAACCGTCATGTAGCCGCTATGTGCAACCGACGAATATGCTAACATGCGTTTTACACTTGTTTGTACGAGCGCCATGACGTTTCCAAGAATCATGGAAAATGCGGCCATAAAGAGAAGTCCGGGCTGCCAAACTTCCGCGCTCGCGGTTAAACCGAAACTAACAAGGCGCAAGGTGACAATTAAGATTACTACTTTCCCAGCGGTTGCCATAAAAGCTGTTAGGCTGGTGGGAGCTGATTCGTAGGTGTCCGGAGTCCACAGGTGAAAGGGCGCGAGCGCTAACTTAAAGCCAAGTCCTGAAATCACAAACACCGTACCAAGTTTTATCCATGCGTGGTCTGAGAGTGTGCGTGAGAGGTTTACAATCTCAGAAATTTGGAGTGACCCTGTGGAAGCATAGAGCAGCGCAAAGCCAAAGAGCAGAAGAGCCGCGGCAAAAGAGCCCAGGACAAAATATTTAATCGCCCCTTCTTGGCTATGACGGGTGGGGTTAATGTAGCCCACCAATGCATATAGTCCAATCGAAGACAGTTCTAGCCCAGTAAAGAGGGTTACAAGATCATCTGTGGTGGCTAACACCAGGAGTCCCGTGACAACCATCAGATAAATGGAGGCGATTTCACCTCTAAAAAACTTACTTTTAAGAAAGCTGTCTTTAAAGAAAAGTCCAGTTATAAGGGCGACTAGCAAAACCAAGCCTTGTCCAAAAAAGGATGTACTCCCCGAAACCAAGCTTCCCGAAATAAATGATGTCGCTGGCAAAGAGCTTGTCGCTAGGAGACCTGCAATGGCTAAGACGATCGAGACGATTGTCGTTGAGAATACGGCAGTAACAGAGGACAGTGATTTGCTTACCGATTGTAAAAGCGCAATCAGTGCACCAATACAGAGTATTAATATGGGACTAGCCGCTAGGTAAAACTCAGGTGAAATAGTTGGAAAACTAGGATTCAATGTGCAGCCTCCACTTTAACGTCGTCATGGGCTGGCTCACTTGGGGAAACAACCGCTAAACGATATGTGCGATATGATTTTGCTAAATGGTCAATTGAAGGACGAACTTTATCGAGAAACAGATTGGGGAAAACTCCCATAACAATTGCCAATATAGCAAGTGGTAGAAGGTAGGCAAACTCTCTAGGGGAGATATCTTCAAGTGCCTTATTTTCCTCATTATCGAGAGGGCCAAAGAGGATTTTACGGCATAGAGTCAGCATATAGACCGCGCCAAGAAGAACGCCAAGGGCGGCGAGAGTTCCTGCGAATGGTGATGACTTAAAGGTTCCTAGTAAAATTAGAAACTCACCAACAAACCCGCCAGTTCCTGGTAATCCGACCGAGCTTAGGGTCGCAATTATGAGAAAGACTGAAAACCAAGGCATGACTTTCGCAATCCCCCCGAAGTCAGCAAGCATCCTCGTATGTCGGCGTTCATAGATAATACCGACCAAAAGAAACAGTGCTCCGGTACTAATGCCGTGGTTGATTTGTTGGTAGACAGCACCAGTTAAAGCTTCACCAGAAAGGGCGTGTCCTCCACTGACAACAGCTAGTGACCCGATTACGACAAAGCCAAGGTGCGACACCGAGGAATAGGCGACCATTTTTTTAGCATCCTTTTGCATCCAAGCATTCAAGGCGCCGTAGATGATACCAATCACACCAAGTGCGACTATTCCCGGTGCAAACATGGCAGAGGCATCCGGAAATAATGGAATTGCAAACCTGATAAGACCGTAGGTTCCGAGTTTTAATAGAACTCCGGCGAGGATCACAGAGCCTGGAGTTGGCGCTTCAGTGTGGGCATCTGGCAACCACGTATGAAACGGGAATACGGGCACCTTAATTGCAAAGGCTACGGCAAAGGCAGCGAATAACCAGATTTGAGCGGTATGGGAGATCGGTGATCCGTAAAGTTCAAGGAGGTTGGTGGTCCAAACTCCTGTATGCCCCTGATGAAAGACATAAAGTGCGATCATAGCTGCGAGCATCAATACCGAGCCAGCAAAGGTATAAAGGATGAACTTTGTGGTCGCATAAATGCGGTTAGCTCCACCCCATATTCCAATTATGAAATACATAGGAATCAGCATGGCTTCCCAGAAGATGTAGAACAGGACTAAGTCAAAGGCGAGAAGAGAGCCGATCATACCACATTCTAGTGACATAAATAAGGCGAGAAAGGCTTTTTGCTTCTTGTCGTCGATATGCCAAACACTCAGCAAAATAAGCGGAGTTAAAAATCCAGAAAGAACTACAAGGAGCAGAGAAAGGCCGTCTACGCCGAGGCTATAGCTTATTCCGAATTGTTTTATCCATGGGTAGTGTTCTACAAACTGCATGCCTGCGGAGTTACCATTAAAATAATACCAGATGTGCAATGTTGCAAAAAAGGTTCCGACAGCCCCCGCCATGGATACCCATCTTGCCAAGCCCAGGGTTGGGCTAAGAAGCACGGCCACAGCAGTAAGCAAGGGGAGAAATGTTGTAATACTAAGAATGTATTGGTTTATAAAGTCCATACCAGTCGCCCATTCGTGAAATTAAAACAAAAGCAATGAAAGTACACACACAAGGCCGACCACTACCATCATGGCATGGCGGTGTAAGCTTCCTGACATATTAAAGCTGAGTAGACCTGCAATGAGTGACCATAGTTGACCAACCCCGTTTACGATGCCGTCCACAATAACTACATCTACGATCTTCCAGAGAAACATCGAAACATCACGTAAGGGCGAGACAAAAACTTTTTCGTAAAGCTCGTCCACATAATACTTATCGGTAAGGAGTTGGTGAACTCCCTTGAAGGATTTTTCCAATGTATGAGTTTGAGCTGAAAAGCCTTTTCCGTAGAACGCAATAGCTACTAAAGACGCCATCACCATTCCCGCAACAGAGACTCCCATAATCATCCACTCTTCAAGCGCATTATGATGGGCGAATAGGTGTCCCCAAAATGGTTTAGCAGCCTCTGGCATCGTCACAACGGGGGCTAAATAGTGCTCAAATATTTGGTGAGCTGGAAACGGTATCACGTGGGGTACGTTAAGCCACCCAACAGTCGCACTCAAAATCGCTAGTACAACAAGCGGCCCCCACATGATTGCACTAGTTTCATGGAGGTGTTCTCTCGTGTGATGATCGCTTCTGTTTGGACCGTAAAAAGTAAGCATCAGCAGCCGAACCATATAAAACGACGTGCAGACCGCTGCAAGTGCTCCCATACCCCAAAGGATATGGAACCTATCTCCACCAACCCAAGCTTTCCATAAGATTTCGTCTTTTGAAAAGAAGCCTGAAAACCCGGGGAACCCGATGATTGCCAACACCCCGACAGCCATTACTAAATGAGTTACAGGCATATATTTTTTAAGCCCTCCCATTTCCCGCATGTCTTGCTTATGGTGCATGGCAACGATTACACTCCCAGCCCCTAAGAAGAGGAGGGCTTTAAAGCATGCATGGGTAAATAGGTGGAATACACCTGCGCTATATGCACCCAGCCCACAACCAAGGATCATGTAGCCAAGCTGGCTCACCGTAGAATACGCGAGAACCTTTTTTATATCGTACTGAACGATAGCAATAGTCGCAGCAAAGAGCGCCGTAGCAGCGCCAACACTTGCCACAATAAATTGAGTTTCGGGTGATAGGTAGTACATAAAGCTTAAACGCGTCATCATGTAAATACCAGCAGTCACCATGGTCGCCGCATGGATTAACGCGGAAACAGGTGTTGGGCCTGCCATCGCATCAGGTAGCCACACATATAATGGCAACTGAGCAGATTTGCCGGTAGCCCCTACAAATAGTGCGAGCGTAATCCATCCAATGGCCTGGATTTGCATCGCATTAAGTGATTGTGCAGAATTGAGAATAAGCGCTTTCAATTCACTGAATGAGATCGTGCCAAAATAAATGTATGTAAGAAAGATACCGATTAAAAACCCTATATCCCCGATCCGGTTTACTAAAAAAGCCTTCATTCCTGCGGCAGCATTTTTGTCGTCTTCATACCAATAACCAATAAGGAGATAGGAACAAAGCCCCACACCTTCCCAGCCGATAAACATGACAAGCATATTATCGCCGAGGACAAGTAGCAGCATCATAAAGACGAATAAGTTTAGATACGAGAAGAAGCGATAGGTCCTATCTTCTTCATGCATGTATCCGCCCGCATAAATGTGGATCAAGCTGCCGATCCCCGTAATGATGAGCATCATCATTCCAGAAAGACGGTCGAGGATAAAATTGAAAGGGGCCTTAAACCCACCGGCATTAATCCACTCCATCCCCGGAATTACCAGCGCTTCGCCACCCTGTGACATAAAGTTTGCATAGGTGATTAAGGCGCAGATAAATGCAGCGATTAAAGCTGAGGCACCGACGACATGAGACACACCTTTAGGCGCGTGCCGGAGGGGTACCCCGTTCAGGAACGAACCTAGCAGCGGAAAGAAGATAACAAGCCAAAAGAGAGACATGAAAACAAGACCTCCAATCCGAAGCAGTAACCTTACCCACGAAGAATTCTAAGGAAATCAGTATTTATCGTACCGTATTTTCTGAACAGTGCGATGACCATTGCTAACCCAACCGCAGCTTCACATGCTGCGACTGTAATAATGAAAAAAACCATGATTTGACCATCTAAATTACCAAACCATTGTGAGGCTGATACGAAAACCAGATTGACCGCGTTAAGCATTAACTCAACCGACATAAGAACTAAAATCAAATTTCTACGAAACAAAACACCGAATGCCCCAAACATAAAAATGATGGTGGCCAGTACCAAGTAGTGATCAAGGCTTATCATTAGAACTCCTTTGCGCAGGGCGATCTTTCTTTGCGATGACCACACTTGCTACAACAGCTAAAAGAATCAACATAGAAGCAAGCTCAAAGGGCCAAAGGTACTTGGTGAATAACACTAACCCTGCGCTATGCGTATTTCCACCTGACGTAGCAGGAGGGGTAAACTCAACAGGAACCTTACCAGAACTTACAAGTCCTGCAATGGTGGTGAAACCGATAAAGGTTACAAGCAGCATTAAAATATCAGGAAGAGAAATCTGGAGGCGCTCGCGGTCATTGGGATTTAGGTTTAGTAACATGATAACAAAGAGGAATAAGACCACAATCGCACCAGCATACACCAAGATTTGAATAGCAGCGATAAAGTGAGCGTCAAGGACAGCGTAAACTCCAGCGAGCAAAAATAGATTTGCTACAAGGAACATCGCACTTGTAACCGGGTTTTTACTGGTTACAACCATAAGAGACGACAGACCAATGAGTGCTGCAAATGCATAAAAAATAAGTTGCTGAGTCATCATGTATATCCCAAATCAACGAAAGTGGATCGCAGCAACGACTACTGCGGTCACAAGCACATTAACTAATCCAATAGGCATCATAAACTTCCAACCAAGCGACATGAGCTGGTCATACCTAAAGCGGGGTAGCGTCCACCGTACCCATACATATAGAAACATGAAAAATGACGCCTTAAGGAGGAGTGAAACAACCCCTAAAAGCCCAGCAATAACAGTATTCCCTCCGACGATAGACAACAAAAAGTCGTAAGGAATGAAGGGTAGTTGCCAGCCACCAAAGAATACAGTGGAGGCTAGGCATGAAAGCACGAACATAGCGACGTACTCAGCTAAAAAGAAGGATGCGAATTTAGCTGAGTTAAATTCCGTATGGAATCCTGCAACGAGCTCACTTTCGCCTTCAGCTAGGTCAAAGGGAGCTCTATTTGTTTCTGCAAACATGCAGATGAGGAATAAAATAAATGATACGGGTGCTTTAACCACACCCCATGCCCATGGGAAGGCAGACTGCTGTATGACTATAGCGTTTAAATCAAGAGTCCCAAATATTAGGACAATTGGGATCAAGCTTAATCCTAGCGGAATTTCGTAGCTAATCATCTGAGCCGAGGCTCTTAGCGCACCGAGAAGAGAGTACTTATTGTTACTTGACCACCCTGCGAGGGTAACCGCGTATACGGCTAAACTTGAGATTGCAAAAATAAACAAGAACCCAGTGTCTAGCTTGATAACGCTCAGTGGTAGTTGAAACCCGAAAATTGTAACATCATTACCATAGGGAATGGCACAAGCGACCAAAAAAGCTGTAAAAACCCCAAAGATTGGTGCGATGTGATAGAAGGCTTTATTTGCACCTTCCGGTACAACCTCTTCCTTAAAAATCAACTTAACAGCATCAGCAAACGACTGCAATAACCCGTAGAGACGCCATTGAAACAGCCCGACGCGGTTTGGTCCTTTTCGTCTTTGCATCATGGCTGGAGCACGTCGCTCAACCCAAACCATAATAGGCGGTACTTGTAAGCAAACTACCACCACCAACAAAATCTTTACGATCGTGAACACTGTTTCGACGAATGTTTCACTGCTAAGGAGCGTTTGCAAATCTATTAATCCCATTCGAGTGCTCCACGTTTCACAACATAAATGTAACCAACAAACAAGATAATGAGGAATACAATGACCTCAATCACCCCAAACCATCCCAAGTCTTTAAAAGTCACTGCCCAAAGGTAAAGGAAAATGGTCTCAATATCAAAAAGAATAAATAGGATAGCGGTGAGATAAAATTTAACACTCATCTTATCTCGTTCCCCAATGCTGGGAACGCCGCATTCATAGGGTTCAGATTTAATCCGGTTTGGCTTACGCGGGCCAGCAAAGTGGGCCAGGGTACTGAGGATGCCACCTAATGTGACTCCTAGCAGAAGTACAATCAGTACTGGTAAGTAAGGGTTCATTCAGTTTACAACCTTATGAAGAAATATGTTCATGACACATTAGAAACAGTAAACGGGGCCCACTATGGAACAACACTCTCACCAACACAACTCTGAGAAGATTTTGGTCTTAGGTGCAGGTAGTTTTGGTACCTGCTTAGCCCACCATCTAGCTCAAAAAGGACATAAAGTAAATCTATGGGCTCGTTCCCCCGATGTGGTGCGAGCCATAAACTCAACTCATAAAAACCCCAAGTATCTTAGTGAAATTACCCTATCATCGGGTGTTTCCGCAACTAACAATCTCAATTCAATAACATTTGATGGCGTAAAGGCAATTGTCCTCTCGACACCAACTCAAACTTTGCGAAGCATTTTAGAGCAGATTCAGCCTTTTTTATCCCCCGGACAACTGTTAATATGTGCGGCAAAGGGGATTGAAGTTGGCACTTTGATGTTACCAACACAGATCATTGAAAGTGTTCTTGGAAAAGATATAGCGAACGAATCTGTAGTATTGTCTGGCCCAAGTTTTGCTATTGAAGTGGCAAACCGCCAGCCAACAGCGGTGACTGCAGCAAGTCGTGTTCAATCTTCTGCTAAATTAGCACAGGAGTTATTTCATTCACCATACTTTCGTGTCTATACCAGTCATGACCCTGTCGGTCTCGAAGTCGCGGGCGCTCTCAAGAATGTTGTGGCAATCGCATCTGGTGCCGCCGCAGGCCTTGGCATTCAAATGAACGGTAGAGCTGCGCTCATGACAAGGGGTCTTGCGGAAATAACTCGTATTGGGGTCGCATTGGGGGCGACCCCTTTAACCTTTAAAGGATTGGGGGGGGTAGGAGATCTTTTCCTTACATGCAGTTCTGAAAAAAGCCGGAACTATTCCTTGGGTCTTCATTTAGGGAGGGGGGACTCCCTCGAAGCAGCTAATAAGAAGGTTGGTGTCGTCGAGGGGGTGACCACCGCTAAAGCCGCATTTGATCTGGTTACAAAATTGGGTGTTGACGCTCCGATTATTACAGGGGTTTATTCTGTGCTGTACCAGCGCAAGCCCATCTTAGAAGCAGTCACGGATTTAATTACAAGAGAAGCTAAGGCTGAACTTGATGAGCCGCTTTGGGCTTAACCTTGGCCTCAGTTCAGTGGTATCGTACCGATTCAATCGTAAAAGGAGTTTTTTGGTATGAGTGGTAGAGATTTTTATAACGACATAGAAAAATTTAATGCCTTGTATAAATTGCAATCGAATGATGCCCCTACACTTCTTGATCCACAGCGTATCAGAGATTTTCATGCCATTCTAAGTGAAGAAGTTGATGAAGGTCTTGAGCTTGCTGAAAAATATGAAAACCTCGTTGCTAGTGAAATTTCAAATAAAGAGGCGGTTGAGGTTTTAACTGAAATGTCAGATTGGCTCGGAGATCTTGTTGTTTATTGTGCAAGTGAGGCAAGGCGCTGGGGGGTCCCATTACCAAAGGTGTTGGAAGTTATTATGGAATCTAATTTTTCAAAATTAGGTGCTGATGGATTGCCTATATACGACGAACGTGGAAAAGTTCTTAAGGGTCCTAATTATTGGAAACCTGAGCCTAAAATTAAAGA
>JACCDO010107465.1_pt1 | contig 10244 bp, 9 predicted proteins | sample 7446101 | NCBI WGS metagenome assembly JACCDO01 (sample SAMN15323440, study PRJNA562643) | freshwater metagenome | isolation source: river surface water | place: USA:Blue River Watershed | collected 2017-08-16
GAATTCACATTCCAAAAGACTCAAGAACGACACGATGGAGTACACCGGTGCGTCAGCTGAGACGTAGGTCTTCGCCAACAGCGCGCTATAAGCATCATCGTGACAACCAGGCATGCCAAACAAGCGCATGTTGTGATATCCGGAGGTCAACAAATGCAGCAACCGCGCTATTAGTAACAAACTTCCCCACCTGATGTGAGATGGGTGACGAGTGTGATTTCTGGACAGGAATGGATTCTAAGTAATCTTTTGGAACAAAACCTATGGAACCTTTGTTATTTTTAACTTTTATCCACCCATCACCAGTGTCACCATCACTACCTTCCCAAACAATCTCAACAAGTTCCCCGACACGGACTGAAAGTTCTAAGCTCTCTTCTGCAGTGAAATCAAATAGAACACTGAGCATTTTGCACACAAAATTACAAAATACGTAAACAAATAGATAAACAGTTTATGGAGATAAGTACTTATGCATTCTTAAGAATGTCTTTCAAAAAGTCCTTCCACATCTGATCTTTAAAAAAAACACAATTTTGCGACCGTCTCCTCCTTCCGCAGAAAAGAGTAGTAAAGTTTGATACCTGAGGATCCAAACAAAGCATTCGCTTAAGCAGGACATTTTAAACTAATTTTATACTAATTATAGTGTCTAATTGACGCATATGTCTGAAGATCATCCTTCTGATAAGGAATGTTGTGACACGAGCATCTTTCCGATCCGCAACTCCGCAAAAAAAACAACTAAAGAACAAAGTTGTAATGATTGTAAGGAATGTGATGACCATAATGACGCGCGCGGAGTAGCTCCAGTTTCTGTAGTACGAAGGGTTAAGGCTATGACCAAGCGACAGATTCCTGACGACATTATACACAACGAAGAATTAAATAAGATTATAGCTATTTTGCCAAATAACTACAATTTTGAAATTCACAAAACAATATGGAGAATTCGAACGGAGGGATCAACCGTGGTAGCATTGCAATTTCCAGAAGGCTTGTTAATGTATGCATGTGTCATTGCAGATATTTTAACCAAATTTTCGGGTGTGCAAGTAATGGTCTTAGGTGATGTAACTTATGGTGCTTGTTGCATTGACGATTTTACGGCGCAAAAGCTTGGTGCAGATATGTTGGTTCATTATGGACATAGTTGCCTCGTTCCTGTGAATGTAACAAAAATCAAAGTAGTATATGTCTTTGTGGAGATAAACTTCAACGAAAGACACATGATCGATTGCATTAAAAAAGCGTTTGTCCCAGAGACAAGACTGGCATTAATGGGCACCATCCAATTTACTGCAGTGATTCACAAAGCAACTGCCGAGCTTTGTAATTACTATCCGCATTGCGTTATTCCTCAAGCAAAGCCTTTGTCTGCTGGCGAAACGCTGGGATGCACATCTCCTGTATTCAATGATGTTGATGTTTTGGTATTTGTCGCTGATGGAAGGTTTCATTTGGAAGCAGCCATGATCCGCAATCCTCACGTGAAGGCGTACAGATATGATCCGTACGGAAAATACTTAACTTTCGAAGAGTACGAAGTTGAAAAGATGAAAGCGATTCGACTGGCGGCTATAAATAAAGCGCGCACGGCAAATACTTTCGGGCTAGTACTGGGGACCCTAGGTCGGCAAGGTAATCCGCCAATTTTTCAGAGACTTCATAAGCTGTTGAAATCACGAGGGAAAAAAGTTATTCCTTTCCTAATGGCGGAGATCAACCCAGACAAACTATCATTAATAAGCAGCGTTGAAGTTTGGATTCAAATAGCTTGCCCTCGTCTTTCCATTGATTGGTCGGGAGGTTTTGATAAGCCGATTCTCACTCCGTATGAAGTGGAGGTCGCTATGGATGAAACCAAATGGCAAGAAGTGTATCCTATGGACTTCTATGCCAATGAAGGAAATAATTGGTCTGCTGGTGCTGTTCAAAATCGTAGATAATGTGTAGATTCGATTAGAATCCTTCTATGATTTAAGTAATATTTGTTCTTAGAATGACGATTGTGTTACCAAAATTGGAAGATAAAGAAGATAACGATACATTTTCTCCTGTTTGCTTACTTCTTTTACAAAATTCAGTGACCATCTGATCCTTTTCCTGTTTTCATTGCCCTGCGTCGTTCATATTCCTTAAACATGCATATTTCATACGAATGCATGTCCTCTTCACACTTCCCCGGTAAGTAAAAAGAAGCACGACGGCATTTGTTTAGTGGGATCAGTATATGTGCACAATAGTCACGCACATGCATGGGGATGAGATTATCTGCCATTTGCTGTGGCGTAGCTTGCATCGCAGGTGGACTCATTCTCGTCGATTAGGGTCCAGAAAATATAATTATTCCGAACAAGTTATCACAATACAAACGTGAAAATAGATTAATTGACACAATTGACAAGAAGAAACTAGTGCGCTTTGGATGAAAACCCAAATACGTTAATGTCAAGACTCCTTCTCCTTTTCCTTTTCAGCCATCGTCACCGGCATGAAAAAGTTGCAAGTGGAAAAGCCTTTTCGGGGAAACCTGTTTTCTTTCGAAAGAACCCACTTTCTTCGTTTGTTGGAGCTTTCCGCAGCAGAAGTACTCAGTTTTAAAACTCGAAACATGTCTGGGCGTCAACAATTGGTGGATAGTGCTGTAAAGACTGCTGTTCTGAAAAGGTTGAGGGCCAAGGTCGACAATAAAGTATGCTTTGACTGCCCGGCAAGAAATCCATCTTGGGCTAGCGCGAGCTACGGGGTATTCCTCTGTTTAGACTGCAGTGCAGTGCACAGGCGTATGGGTGTGCACATGAGCTTTGTTAGGTAAGTGCTGTTAACTGATCTGATCGACTTTAAACCCCATTGAGAATGAGATGCTTCGTTTCGTCCTGAATCATTGCAAACATCAAATCTTTCATGGTCATGAGTACTAATACCTGTGTCGGATCTTTATAATATTTACATAAAACCCTTTTATGTAGATCTTGTGATTTGGATGAGTGGAACTTGGAACAGCTCGAAACTATGAAACTAAGTGGAAATGGGAATGCCACGCAGTTCTTTAAAAAACATGGTGTTACAGAAGTTCAAATGCAATCCGAAAAAAAATATACCACAAAGGCTGCACAAGAGTACAAACGTTATCTTGCAAAACTTCTAAGCGAGGCTGACATAGACAACAGCAGTCCATTAAAAGAAGCACCGCAATCAAAAATCAGTGTTCCAGCATGGGAATCTTCCAGTGGATTGGACAATCTCTTGAAATCTGTTTCAGGATCTGCTTTAAACGAACTCGAAAAGGAGGCTGAGGTGGATGAACCGGCTGTGCCCACGGTATTTCGCTCAGGCGGGCATGAATCTGTGCCAGTTATGGCAGCAGCACCCCTTCCGACCACTCCCGCACCGGCATTGGCACCAGTCTCAAAACCTATCGAGAAAAAGGAACCCCAAGTATTTGGCACACTTAGCATAAAAGTAGACGAGACAAGTGCTAATGCAGATGTCACGAAGACGAAAATTGGCCTTGGTCCAAAGAAAACAGGAAACAGTAAGAAGATAGTTGCTCGAAAACTTGTCAGTACCAGCAGCAATATTGGAATGGAAACGTTTGAGGATGTAGACAAACGCGCAGAATTAGCAAAACAGGAACTTGCGGACCATGAACTCGCAGTCAAACTGCACAACACAGATTTCGGCAACACTGGAAGCAGCTCTCGTCTAGCAGCCGTGTATCAAGAATCCGAGTCCATCTACAAACCTTCTCCCGCCCCAACAAAATCCTCGGCTTATTCAAATCCTCGAGAAAGCAATTCGCGCAATGGTGGCAATACTATGCCATCAACGGTGCCACTCGGAGGCGGTCAAGCCGTTCAGAAATTCAGCAGCGCCAAGGGAATCAGCAGTGATCAGTACTTCGACAGGAATGCAGAGGCTAATGAGGCCATGAAAGAGCGTTTGGGAAATTTCAAGAATTCTACTGCGATATCATCGGATATGCTTAACGGTAACTACAGTGCGAGCCATGGTGATGTAGACAGGAACGGTGTCGCATCGTCCCTCGAAAACTTCATCCCGGATGAAATTTCGATGCGTCAAATCAAAGCTAGCGTGCGCGGATTCTTTGACAGTGTGCAAAACATGTAGCTTATTTTGGAGCGATGTATACTATAGTACTTAAACGAAAACAAGTTGAACAAATATACATTCTAGGAAAGGGCCGCGACCTCCTCCATGCCCACCACGACCACGCTGAGGTCCTCCTGCATTTCGAGCACTACTTTCTGTTCATCTTTCCTTTTTTCTAACAATCGAGCGGTAAGGCCTTTATATGTCCCCGTCAAAACAAGACACATCATCCCAACTGATGGCAGCACCGTTTCCAAATGTTGTTGCTGTACTCCCTCAATGATCGCCCCGCTCGCGAGGAGTCTGATCGAAGCCAGGTTACTGCCATAAATGTCCAGCACGTCACCTTTCTGTAAATAAGCATTTTCACCCCCAATAGTTTTCGAAATGATTCGTACGCGGATGCCCTGCCTCAACCAACGCAGTTGGTCTGCATTGCGGTCGTCAACTTGCTTCATGTCTACGCGTATTTTCTTAGGAGGTATTTGCGCAGTCATCTCATTTTGTCCCTCATCTGGCTTTCTCTTACCCGATGAAACTGGTCTATATAAGCTTTCTTCTATTTTCTTTTCCGCTGTAAAACCAACATAAGGTTTTTCTGCGAGTTCATTTGCAGTCAGTAAAATTGCTGCCGATTTTTTCACCTTCACCAAGTCGCCATTAGACTCGAGACACACTTCAATTCTATCAAGGCCAGCAACACTGCTGGTATTCGTTACACAAGCTCGTCTACCGGCATAGCTGATATCCCGCAACCAAACTAAATCACCAACCACCAATTTCTCCGAAGCGGATGAGGCCAGAAGTTCCGCTTTTTCATTCCAGGCTTGCTTCTCGGTTTGTTTCTTGGATTTGTCGCTGGGAGGCTTTGCTATTGCACCTAATCCTAAACGGGGTTCTCTAGCTACTAACGGCATATCCTTTGTTGTATCATTTTGTTGTGTGGTCGGTGCAATCCATCCCATACCCCTGAGCATGGCTTCACCAAATTTCTCCACTGGAACGGCGACATATGCATCTGAGGAAACTTTCAACTCATCGGGCCGCGAAGTTACATCCATTTTAAACCGTAAGCTATCGTTTATTTGTCCGCCCGTCTCAAAAAGAGATATGTTATGTAGAAGAGGCTTACGTTCATCATCCTCTGAACTCTTTTTTGGCAAAGATATGACAAGTGCATCGCGAATTTCACCATCAGAAAGATTAGCATTAGACTGAGATATAACACTTAACTCACTTGAATTTTCGCTGTGAAATGTACTAATCTCGATTCGTCTGGGTGATTCCACGCTGCTGTCATGCGACCATGCAGTTGAGAGCTGTTTTCTCTTGATTTTACCCACATCAGATAAACCTATTCGCACTGATACATATTCTCCATCAACCGGAGGATCTTCTGTCATAGTTAAAAGAATTACATGTCCTCAGAGGAATTTTAAAAAGGTAGACTTTCTGGCCAAATAAAATCACACAAGATTGGAAAGAGAAAGAGGAGGCTTTTTTGGGTTCCATATTCATTATTTATCTCGGTGCAGGTGCGTTTCAAGCGCAAATATATTTCATATAGCTACATTTCATATAGCCGAACGCATTGATATCTGCGAGACCAGTGTTTCAGTGAGTGAGCAAGAAAGCCTGAGCAAACATTTCCTTTTTTTTTGAATTTATTGCTCAAGTCTAAGAGATAGCAATTTAGCAACACATATATATATTTGGATTAGCGAGATAATCTTAAGCTTATCGGATGAGTATAACTATATCTGGAGAATTCAAACGTCAGGTAGACGCCAATGCCGCACGTTTAGTAGAGTCATATCGTATCTTACTAAAAAAGACACAGGTCGGAAACTCTTTGGAACCCCAGGATGAACTCTTAATATCTACGGCCATTTCAAATATTGCATTCCATGCTCATTCATTTCTAGACCAAATTAATGAAATGAGGATGCATTTGCTTTTACTGATGGATATACGTCAAGGACTTGCATCAGACATGTCTGAGACATGTAAAGAAACAAAAAACATTAATAACAATAAATTGTAATTGCGTGTATTAATTCTGTTTAACGAAATATTATTACAACTTAAGCGGATTCTTTCCCCAAATATTTGTCATAAGCTGCTTTCTGTGCCAACTGCTCTTTCTGAAGCTTCTTTGTGGCAGCCTTACTCAGTGCCTCGCCCGCCTTGTCATGGGTTGGCAGACCCGTCTCATCAAAGGCGGAATACAGATCAGTCTGAGACTTGAACATTTCAGAAGGAGGAATTTTCGCTCTCTCTTCCTTTTCTTTCTGTTTTCGAAGAGTTTCTTCCTTTTGCCTCTCTTTCTCTGCTCTGGCTTCGTCTTTTAAAGCTCTCTCTTTTCTCATAGCTTCAGGATCATCAAGCTTCCATTTAGTTACAACATTTATACCTGAACCTTGATCTTCCATTCGAACTCCCACTTCAGGTAAAACCAGATCTCGAAGATCATCTGCAGCTGCTAACACGGCCTTTGAATCACCCGAAATCGCGGCGATGCGTACTGCTTCGCGGAACTTTGTTAGCACATCAAGATATGGGGTAAGCGCTTCCTCTTTGGACGTTTCACTTCCACCACTATTGTCCAGAGGGAAGCCGATTTCAGACGCACCACTGACAAGGCCAAACGTGCGCAGCGTAGATGTAATATATCTGGCAACATTTCCAATCATTACGGTTGAAATATTATCTAACTCACAGTACTTGTTACTTTCTCGAATCAACGCAGTAAGATGCGTGACGGCTACAGGGGTATCGAAGTCATCCATTAGCGCCGCGGTAACTGCAACTTTTGTATCTTCAAGGAAATTCAAAAAACGCTTCTCTTTATCTCCAACCTTTTGAGATCCCTTAGAGCCCAATTGCCTTAATAAGGCTTTTACATTATGGAAGTATTCCGTGAAGGTTTTCTCAATGCTCACCGCCTCAGTCATTGTGTTGTCTCCGTAGTCCATGGGCGAGTTGTACTTGTGCAGCAGGAAGCAGAAGCGAATCTGACGTGCAGTGTGCCTCTCCAATGCTTGCCTAATAGTGATAAAATTTTTCAAGCTCTTAGACATTTTAAAGCCTTTGATGTTCAAATGCCCCGTGTGCAACCAATAATTAATCCACTGCTTCGAACCAGTGTAAGCCTCGCTTTGAGCGATTTCATTTTCATGATGAGGAAACTTTAAGTCAACACCACCAGCATGAATATCCAAGCAACCGCCATGTTTCTCAGTGACAGAGTTTGACATTACTGAGCATTCAATGTGCCAACCTGGGCGACCTGGACCCCATGGCGACTCCCAAGATGGTTCGAACATACCATTGGCATGCTCTTTTGTCTTTTTCCAAAGCACAAAATCGTTACCAGATCTTTTATCATCGTTGACAACAAGTGCACCTTCACCTTCAGCAAGTAGATCACTGTTACCAATCTGCTCTGGCATTAATTTACCATACTTGTGCCCTTGCGCTTCAAAGTCTTTGGTGGAAAAATAAACTGATCCGCCAGAGGAGTAAGCAATACCTTTTTTAATTAGAACATCGATGTACTGAATGATTTCAGGGATGAATTCAGAGACTCGAGTGACAATATCTGGAACTGGAACTCCAAGCTTTGCCATATCCTCATTAAATTCCACCTCATATTTGCTAGCAAGATCACGGAAAGGAATATTTTGCTCGGAACTACGAATAATAATTTTATCGTCAATATCTGTGATATTCTGAATTAATACCACATTATAAGACAAATAATCTCTGGCGATGCGGCGAATGATATCGAGACTCACATATGTTCGCGCATGACCGATATGAGAGTCAGAATAAACGGTCGGGCCACACTGATACCAAGTAACACATTTAGGATCCCTAGGAATGAATCGCGTCTTAGTTCGTGTTAAGCTGTTATAAAGCATCAATGGATACAATCGTTCCAAAACCTCTGAGGTACCACAAAAAGGAATAGGCATCCTCCAAGGATAAAGACTTTTTTCTACCTTGGACAAATCAGCTTTATCCACATTATTTTCGACAGACATGTTGGAAAAAGCAAAGTTTTCACGTCCTGAAAGCCTTTTCCTTTCAATTTGGAGTTTTTAAAGGACCAAAAACGGTGAGAAAGGGAAAGGTTCTTAAAAGTAACTTTTTTTACGACAGGTATTTTCAAAAATAATATCTTTTACAAAACATTCTTTTCATTTGAAGAGATCATAATATTATGGGAGATTCAAGTGTTTATGCACCACCTGCAGGGATGTCAGTGCATGATGCACTATACTCTATATTTACTCACTACTGCAAGAGTTTAAAGAATGCCACAAAACCGGAAAATAATTCAAATTCAACGGATATATCCATGGATGGGAAAAGCTTTAGCAAACTGTGTGCAGATGCACCAGAATTGGGTAATTATATCGGGCGGACCGACGTTGATTTGGTCTTTAGTAAAGCAAAGCCTTTAGGAGTCAGACGCTTAGAATACGAACATTTCTTAGATGCAATATTACAGCTATCTATGCGAATATATCCGGATGAAGAACCGACAAAAGCGATTGCTTATGTGTTAGCCAACTTTATCTTTGGCGTGTTTGATCAAGAAAGCGACGTAAGCGACAAAGATGCCACGATTGAGCGAATTTATGACGAACTAAATCTGCAATAAGAATTCTTACATGTAATCATTTCATTTTGTATACTTTATATATTAACACACATATTTAAATGTTCTATGCTTTAGATGTCCAAGTCCCAGCTAGCTTCAAGTTCATCCTTTGCATTTGAACCGAATTCCTGTGCAAACTCTTTTTCGACAACAGATAAATCCATGGATGCTTGCTTGATTTTGAGAACCAAATCATCAATCCTCGATACTGCTGCTGTGTCCGCAGTGTCAGTTATGACATGCTCCTCTGTCTGAGCAACCTGAGCAGTCATCAATGTAAAAACGGTCAATTCATGAGGGAGTGGCAGGGGTTGTTCAAGCAGGTTTGGACTTCGATGGGCATTTCCTTCAACGATTGCTTCGTCTTCATCGGTAATATCATATCTCATGGCCCCAGATGTACGGTCCGGCATCGTTAGCCCCTCCGACGAAAGTTTCTTTGGCGAAGATTTCGTGCCAATTGTTTTTGATTTATTATGATCGCCAATAGAGCTAGACTGCGCATGTGGCAGAAGGGCCTCCTTTTTGTTGCAAGAAGGTCGGGCGACTACTCTAGGATCCGCCAGGAGACGCGTTGAGCGGCATTTTTCGACGCCATGTTGCTTCATTTTGTGTACTGAACTTTCGGAGTGTAATCTACTCTGCGCTTTGCCGAAATTTGTCACCGTTTTTGCTTTTTCTACCACTTTAGTTACTTCGGGAGATGCGGATGGACCAACTTTTCTAGGCGAAGAAGTACCAAATCCGACGCCTCGAACACTTAGTGTTTTCTTGGTGCTGCTGACGGATGCCGACCCAGCAACACTGGAACAATTTTGATCAACATCGGAAGAATTTACAGTGCTAGGCGTTTTCTGCGTAACAGCCGATGAGCCAAGGACATGCAAGTGGTGCTCTACTCCTTTGGGAAAGTTGAAATTCACGGGAATCGGGAAAGTAAGCTCCTGCGTTTCGCTGGAGTAATATACTTCTGATATAATGGGCATGGTAAATATTTTCCTCACCTTTATGCAAGGTTTCAAAGAGAAACCAACAAGTGAGGCGAATTCGGCCCCACGAAAGCAAATTTTCGTAAAATATTGAAGGTCGATGAGCACATGCATCCATCGTTTTGAGGGAAAGTGATCGCAAACCCAAGGGATTTGGGCATGTAATTCATTGGACTCAATTTCCCGAAATGTACTCGAAAAGTGTAGTCGATGCCGTTGATTTCGCTTGTCCAATACAGTTATTTCAACAGAACTGCGAATTTCTTCTCCGCATTCTACCTGTAGAAATAGTAGCGGCTGAATGACACCGAGAGCATCTCGGGGGGATGCTGGACATTGGATCATTGTCGAAGTACCACTTTGATTAATGCTGTAGCAGTAACCTTTAATAGTTCGATCGTAGTCGCGCGTGATAGCTCCAAGAAATGCGGCATACTTTTGATCCTTGCCCGTTCCAGATGGAGTCAGCA
>JACCDO010253924.1_pt1 | contig 10244 bp, 7 predicted proteins | sample 7446101 | NCBI WGS metagenome assembly JACCDO01 (sample SAMN15323440, study PRJNA562643) | freshwater metagenome | isolation source: river surface water | place: USA:Blue River Watershed | collected 2017-08-16
ATATTATTAAACTGATAAAAGAATTAAATAAAATATTGCCATCAAACTGGATTGCACTTCCATTTTATTCAACTATGCAAAATGAAAGAAGATCATTTATTGAAAATATTGATTCTACATTTCCAACATTAAAAATAGATAGAGAAAATGATTTTGATAAAGTAAAATCTATTTATGAAGGCAAAGGTAATTATACTAATTTTGTTTTAGTAGCAACAAATATAGCAGAAGCATCTATTACAATCACAAGACTTTATTATGTTATAGACACTGGTACAAGAAAATCAAATTTTTATGATTACAAAAAGAGAAATAATAAATTAGTATTATCATCAATTAGTGAAACCAGTAGATTACAAAGAAAAGGTAGAGTTGGTCGTACTGGTGAAGGTGAAGCATATTATATTTATAAACAGGGAACAACAACAAATACAAAAACTCCATATGAAATAAGTATTGGTAATATATCAAATGATATATATTTACGATTAAAAAATAAGAAAGATGAAAATAAATTTATATTAGATACATATTATAATTCTCTTAAAAGTATGTATGAAACAACAAAAGGAAAATATACATATTATGGTAATAAATTGTATAATGATTATGATTTTAAAGAATATATGCCAGAATTTTATGAAACAGGATTTGATTTAAGTGATTTGATGGACAACTATGGTAGGTTTTATATTGTACATCCAGAAGAAATATTTTTAAAAAGAAATATATATGGTACAATAGTAGGATTAAAAACTGATGACATAAAATTTAAAGATAAACAAATAGGATTAATAGATTCAAAAAAGATGTCAAGTTTTGTAGAAGATTATGAAACACAACAATTTTATTTAAATAATGAAAAGACTGAATTAGGTGTTAATGTAACTGATTTAATGGAAAAATTTAAATTAGATGATTTAAATTATGTTAAAACAATAATATACAGTGTTTTATTAGGTTCATCTGATAAAGTTATTATAGCTATAACATTATTAATTTTATTAAGAGGTGATGTTATGAATATATTTGATAGAGATGAAGGCCAAGACACACCAAAATTTATGAATTATGCTGAAGAAGCGACATCAGATATACAAGTATTAATAAATATTACAGAAAAATTTTTAAAATATATATTAAGTAAATCAAATGTATTTAATTTGGATAAGGTTGTAAATGATCTTAAAGTAAAAGGAGCTATGATAGAATATAAAAATAAAATGTTAAACATTGATGCAATTTTAAATTTATATAATAATTTTGTAGAATATGAAGATGATGATTTAGATAGAGAAAGTTTAGTTGATCATTTTATAAGTGCTATAATGGATAATATAAAAGAACCACATATTCAAGATCATATTGAAACATTTTGTGATTTATATGGATTAGATGATAAGATATTTACTAATTTTATAAAATCATATATTAAATTAAAAGATATAATTCGATCATTAAATTATCAAGATAAGAGAGGAAAATCTTATTCAGATTTTATAAATAAATACAAAACAATATTTGAAGATAGATATAAAACATTTGATAAAGTAGCGTTACCATTTGTATTATCACAACCATATAATATTATGTATCCAATTATAGGTACAGATTCATTTATATCAGTATATTATCCAACTGCAGATAATATTATGGGTATTGGAAAAACAAAAACATTTGATAAATCTGGTAGAAAGAAATATATTAATACAATATTATTTGATAATATGTATACAAAAGATTATTGTTATTATAATAGTTACAATCCAGATAGAGATACCACTAGTATTTTAATAAAATTAGATAAAGAATATATTAGATTATTAAATAATATTTATAATACAGATCGTATCAAATATATAATAGAAACACATAAAGTTAAAATTGATAAATATATACAAAAAGCAAAAGATGCATTACAATTTAAAGCACCTATACCAAAGGATTATAGTATAATTGTAAATGCAAGTTTATCATATACCCAAATATTTAATGATTTAAATAGTAATTAATATTTATGTTAATTTGAACTCCTTTTAAAAAATTGATTTCCTTTAAAAGTCTATTACTTTTTATTTAATAATCCAATGATTATTAAATAAAAATTGAAATATATTATTAATATATTCTTATTAGTAATATATATAATATTATAACCATAAACTATGGACACATTAATGAAAATGCTTAATATCTATACCACATATGATAATGTGAAGATTTATGTAAATGGTTTAAATGAACATAATGGATATGGTCTTTTATTAGGGGATTATGTATTAACAGTATATCATGTTATAGAGAATGCTAGTAATATAATGATCAATAATATTGAATATAATGTATTACTTTTTATTGATGAATATGATATTGCTATACTTTATAACAAATCATCAAATGGTAATATTTTCTCTTTTTTAGATATTTTTCGTAAATTTATTAATAAAAAATGCATTAAAATAAAAGATATGATTGATTATGTAAATGAACCATTTATTCTTGAAAGAAATATTTCATTTCAGTTTTTAGAAATAATACATTCACATCCAAAAACAAATTTATTTCCATCAATACCAATATATTCTTTTAAAAAGAATATTAATAACTTTGATTATGGAGGCTTTAGCGGTCATCTTATTAAATATTATAATACAAATTCATGTTTATTAATATCTGAAAGATTATCGTCGAATCAAATATTGGGTATTCCCTTTGAGATAATATATAAACTGATTGATATTTATATTAAAAATAAAAAGCAATTCTGTTATCTGCCATTAATTCTTGATCAAAATTCATTTGTTATTAATAATTTTCGTAATATTTTAAAAAATGACATGATTACACATATTAATAATATTAATTTAATTAATAATACTATTTTTGATAATGAATTTAAAATTGATTTAATGTATGATACTTATATTTTAATGAATGGTTTTGATTTTGTTGATATAACATTATACAGAAATATACAAAAAACAAAGAAAGAATATAAAATCAATGTCAAAACAAAATATCTTACTTACAAAGATTTATCATTAAATTATAGAGATATAAATCTATCAACAATATGTAATTCAATTGAATTATCAGAATTATCTGAAGAATATTTAATTGATTGTATTTCACAAGGAATAAAAATTCCAGAAATTAATTATGATAATATCTATAATAAGAAGAAGATAATTGTTCTTAAAAATATTCACAATGATATAATTAAAAATGCCTTTTTAAGTAAAGGATTAGATATTAATTCACATGTATATATTCTTAATAAAATTTCTGGAAAATATATTAAACATATAGAAGAAGTTAATATGTATAATAAATATAATAGAATTACTTTTGAATTTATTGATGATAAACATAAAAAAATAAAAATTAAAATATAGAGAAATATTATATTATGTATAATATTAATCCAGTTCTATGGGGCAAACACGGTTGGCCATTTTTACATTACATCACATTATCTTATCCTGATAACCCTGATGAAGCTACAAAACAAATGTTCAAAGATTTTTTTACACAAATTATTTGGAAATTTTTACCATGTGAAACATGTAGAATAAATTATGTGAGACATTTAAAAGAATTACCATTAACAGATGATATATTAAATTCCCGTAATAAATTTATTTATTGGTTTGTTGATATACATAATATTGTTAATGAAGAATTAGGAAAAAGAAAAATAAGTTATGCTGAATTTAATCAAATATATATGGAAAATAAAGTAGAAGAAAAGAAAAAAACAAATTTTTCAATGTATATGGTTATATGTTTAGTAATTGTATTAATTATTTTATTTATGGTATATAAAAAAGTTTAATATTTTAATATTTAAATGAGTTTTTAAATATTAAAAATTATATTAATATATATATATTATGCAAAGGTCAAAAATTTTACAACTACAACAGATTAAACAAAATGAAAATAAAAAAAAACAAGAAGAAGTTAATAATAAAACTGAAAAAGTAGAAGAAATCGCACCTGTAATTAATAATGTAAAAACTAGTGTTGAAAAACCAGTAGAAAAACCAAGAGCAACTGCTTCATTCGGTAATCCAAAATCATTATTAATGATGAAAAAACAAATCATGAAAAAACAAGAAAATATTTCAGAAAATATTTCAGAAAATATTCAAGAAAATGATTTAGAAAACTTAAATAAAGCTGAAGAAAAAGCAAATAAGATAGTAGAAAAAGAAACTAAGAGAGCTAATAAAATAAAAAATAAAATTAAAATAGTAACTGAAGAAAATTTAGTTAAAAAACAAAAAGTAAATCAACATGTAGAAGCAGTAGAAGCTGAAACTGTAGTTGAACAAGAAGCTGTAGAAGTAGTAGAAACAGAAGCTGTAGAAGCAGAAGCTGTAGAAGCAGAAGCTGTAGAAGCAGAAGCTGTAGAAGTAGTAGAAACAGAAGCTGAAACTGTAGTTGAACAAGAAGCTGTAGAAGTAGTAGAAGCAGAAGCTGTAGAAGCAGAAGCTGTAGAAGCAGAAGCTGTAGAAGTAGTAGAAACAGAAGCTGAAACTGTAGTTGAACAAGAAGCAGTAGAAACAGTAGAAGCAGCAGAAGCTGAAACTGTAGTTGAACAAGAAGCAGTAGAAGCAGTAGAAGCAGTAGAAACTATAGAAGTTGTAGAAGCTGAAGCAGTAGAAACTGAAGCTATAGAAGAAATTAAAATACAAACAGGATCAAGAAATAGAAGAAGACGTAATAAGAAACAATAATTAATAAATTTATTAATCATTTCTTGTTGATATACGTCTTAGCGTTTCATGTTTATTTTGATGATGACCACATGTATAAGTATTATTATTATATATATATTTAGAACCACATATATCTAATGTATCTCCTTGTTTATAATCATTACATCCACACCGAATATATTCATTATTTATTGTTATGTATGCTAAACATTTTAGTTTAGATATTTGTGTACCACCGCTACCTAATTGAGCTTTTAATTCTAAATATTTTGATTTGTATTTAAGATATTTTGAATAATAATCCATTTTATAATAATTATTTAGAAAATAATTATTTGCGCAAATTACTAATTTTTTCTTTAATTTTATCAATAACAATATCTAAATCAGTATCAGTATATTCATCATTAATCCAATTATTAATATCTAGTTTGGCTGAATTTAATATTTCATCTCTATTTTTAATAACATTGATAGCATAATTTCTAATCATATTTTTAACAGAAATATTATTAATTCTAATATTTTTTATAAGTTTAGTTACAAGTGATTGTGGGGGAATATCTGGATAAGTTAATCTCATATCTACATACCAGATTGCCCATAATGCACAAAAACCTCCTGGATCTCCTATTTTTTTCTTTTTTGTTTCAAATATATCAAGCAATTGAAATCCAATTTTTGGAAGATAATTTTTTGGTTTTAAATAAGTTATATCTTTATCAAGTTCTTTAAATCTTGAATATAAAATACTATCTAATAAATCAGGATTATAATTTAATCCTGGTGGTGTTGTTGATCCATGTGGTTCAAATCTCTCTATTATTTTTTTTTCAACATCATATATAATATAATTTGCGTGTGAACCTTCTTTCATTTCAATACCAATAGGTATAATTATAAATTTTGATTTAGCATCAATACATTTTTTTATTTTATTAAAAAAATTTTCAATTAAATATAATTTATTATTAATCCAAACTATTTCAAAATTTAAAAATTCTGATCTAGAATTCATTAAAATTCCTATGGATTTATAAAAATCATAAATATTATTATTTTCAATAAAATCACTTGAAAGAGTTGAGCATGTGTTTTGATGTTTTTCTAATAAATAAATTAATCCTAATAATACATCTAAAGTATTTCCAGTAAATGTACATATAGATAAATTTTCTCCTTCTGATAACTGTATACAAACTTTATTTTTTGTTAAAGGGTATGATGTTAATTGACAATCCATTTTACCTTCTTTAATTTTTTCTAAATTTTCCATAATATTTTTCTTTGTAATTTTATAACATTCTTTATCTAAATCATCTTTAGAATTGATTTGTTTTTTTAATATTTTTTTCATTTCTTTACTTTCAGTTTCATCTAATTTAAACTCTCTACTACATACATTTTCCCATTCTTTTGGCCATAATTCAGGACTTAATTTTAATCTGTTTAGATATGATTTAACAACTATATCAAAAAATTCTTCACGATCTTTTTCCTTTATAATATCAATCATCATAATATTATTTTTATTTTTAGCATACAAGTCTATTTTTTTATGTTCTAATATATCTTTATAATTTTTCCACATATTAAGATTTATTAAATAAAACAAAGAATTATTACCATAATTATCTCTAAGAGATAGATTACTTTTTTCAATAAGTATTTTTAATATATCTTCATTACGATCATCATAATTTTCTAAAAATAAATGTAATGGTATTTTACCATCAATATTCCATAAATTAAAATTAACATTATCTAATTTAATAATTTCATGAACTATAGCATAATTTTCTTCTATAATTGCATAATGTAAACCTGTATTTCCAAAAATATCTTGAGCATTTAAATCTAAATCTTTATTAACAATATATTTAAATAATTCTATTTGATTAGTTGTTGCAATATAATGTAATGCTGTAAATTCATGAACAATATCGTGAATATTTATATTTATATTATTATCAATTAATAATTTTGCTATTTCAATAACACGTAAATTACATGCTATATGTAATGCAGTTTCTCCAGTATTACATCTTGCATTAATATTCCCAATATATTTTATTACAAGTTTACATATATCAATATTTCTTGTAAATACTGCAAGATGTAATGCATCATAACCATTATTTTCATGAATATTTGGATTAGATCCAGCTTCTAATAACATTTTAATAATATCGAGATTTTTTTTTTGAATTGCATAATGAAGAGGAATTTTTTGTATTCTATCTTTAATATCTAAAATATTTATACCAATAGATTCCTTATTTTTATTTATAAAATATTCTATAGTATCTATATATCCATATTTTATACATATATATAAAATAGATCTTTCTTCATTATCAACTATATCAATTTTTGCTCCTTTTTCAATTAATAATTCTATTATATCCATTTTATTAAATAATATAGCATATGTTAATAAATATTCATTCTGTTCATCTCTCATATTAATATCAATATCTGGATCTAAATTATTTAATAATTTTATAAATTTGTCCCATTCATGATTTTTTAATAGTTCAAAGAGATTTATATAATCATTTTTATTTTCTTCCATAAATATATAATTATAATATGTATTTAGATTATAATTAACATTATTAATATTCAAATTTAAAAATTGAAAATATAAATATATTACTATATTTATAAATAGTAATAATAAAATATAAAATGACTGATATTCAGACACTGTGTAATCATAATCAGATTGCAACCAATTGTTATACATGTTGGTGCGATAAGCACCCAAAGTGTCAACATAATCGGGTTGCAACCATTTGTTCTGCATGTTGGTGCGATAACCAACCAAAGTGTGAGCATAATCAAATTGCAGCCAATTGTTCTATATGTTGGTATGATAAGCAACCAAAGTGTGAGCATAACCAGATTGCAACCAACTGTTCTACATGTTGGTGTGATAAGCAACCAAAGTGTGAGCATAACCAGATTTCAACCAATTGTACTTCATGCTTATATGAAAAGGAGCCAAAGTGTGAACATAATCAAATAGCTGTTGATTGTCCAATTTGTTATTATTAATATTTATTTATCAGATTATTCAGCTATTGTATTTAGATTAATTGATAATAGGATTTCAAGATAATACATAAATAAATTTTGTAAGATATTTTTCTTTTCTATATGATATTCTCTAATTAATTGTTGTGCCTCATTATAATTAAAATAACCAATGCCTCCAATTTCATTGTTATTTGTAATATTTGGAATATCATTATTATAAATTTCTGCAATATAATAAATATGTCTATATGGAATACCATTTGTTCCTATTAAATTCTCTTCAATTGGTTGAATATTATTTATTAACTTAATCTTTGAAACATCCATACCTGTTTCTTCTCCAAATTCACGTAATGCACAATCAACTGGTGATTCATTACGATCTTTTCGTCCCTTTGGAAATCCCCATTCATTAAATTTATAAAGTGGATTTATATTATTTACAAAAAAATCAAGATCTAAATCAACACCATCTCCACTTTTAAGTTTTTCAAATTGTGCTTTTGCAATGTTAAAATCTTTTTTTAAATTATTAATACGATGTTGATCATTATTCCACATTTCACACCATAATTCATCAAATGGTTTTGTTTTTATTAATTCAATTTCATTTTTATTCATATGTTGAAATAATGAATTAATTTGATCAACATTATCTATTTTATATCTTCCTCTTAGAAAATCCATAAATCCAATTGAATGTCTTCGTTGAACCATTAAAAATCTAACATTATTCATATAACTGCTTAAATTTTCTAGATCTTTATAATTTTGTGGAAAAATATTAAAAACCTTATTTTTAATATTAATATTATTAGAATGAGATACTAATTTATCTAAATTTTTATTAATACTTGTTAGATTTATTAATATTATACCCCAACTAGTAATTGGTTCTTTACAATCTTTGTAATCATGATTTAATTTATTACAATTACTACAATAATTATGTTTTTTTGTAGTCATTATTTTTTATTATAACTAATTTAGTTTATATTGAAATCTTTAAATAAATAATAAAATAAAAAAATAAAAAATCAAATTAACTCAACTATAATAAAGTTAATTAATTTATATATCATTGTCGCTTAATACATCTGATTCAACATTAGCAGTCTCAGCATTAAGACGAATTGATTCTTGAATTTTATTTTCTAAATCAATAAATTCATCAATTGAATCATATTTTTTAGGTTCATACATATCTTTAATAGATGTTTCTATTTCTTTATCAGATGCAATATTTTCAATAAATCCCATACAAATAATTTGTTTAGTTTTATCAACAATCTTTTTACTGACAATTTTAACCTTAAGATATGAATCATTTTTTAATACAATAAATTTTTGTTGTTCATCTTTGTCATTAGATTTTTTAACTGTCCAACGTGATAAATTTTGATTAAATACAAAGATATTTTTATTAATACTATTGATTGTTTTAACAATAATTTCAAGTGGACCATATGATAAAAATATTAATTGTTCAGACATACCTACAATTTTTGCAACTATAATTGAATTATTTAATGGTCTGCATAATGTACATAGAAAACGAATATTAAATGATGCACAGCACATTGGATCTTCTGGAATAATTTTACCATCTCCAATAATTTCAATTTCATGTACTTTTGTAATAAACCCATAATCATTAAAACATTTATTTATATGCTCTTTTTCAAGACTTGATTTTATATATTTACGGATATTATTATCCATTTCGCGAGGTAATACCCGAACATAAGAATTTAGATAAGTAGTTATATAAGGATTGTTCATTATATTTATATATTATTAATAAATATTTAAAATGATTAATAAATTAATTATTAATCAATTTTTTAATGTCTTTCAAGAGTTAGTTAACTTAAGAGTTAATTAACTTAAGAGTTAATCAAAAGTAATTTTCCATTCTTTTCCTTCTTTCTTACCAGAATATTTTTCAACAATCTTTTCTATTTCAGTAATATTTTCTTTTGTTTTATCATTTTCTGTAATTGTTATATTATATTTAAAATTATCACCAGATTTTGTCTTTTTAATATCAATATCTATTTTTGAATTTAATTCCTTAATAGCATTCTTTATAAAATCTGCTCTATCTTCTAAATTATATGGGAATGGATAAATTGGATGATTTCCAGGAACCATTATGTATGTCTTTTTGGTTTTATCAGCTGCAATAGAATATTTTTCTAATTCTAACATTCTTTCCATTATCTTTCTACATAATCCATGTCTTGTTCCATCTTTAGTATTAACTTTTAATTCTTTTACAACCTTTTCTATATAATCTTTTTCTTTTGTTGTACATACTGCTCCTTTAAGAGAAGGAATACCTGTACCTCTCTTTTTATCTAAAATCTTAGCTCTCTTTTCTCTTATTTTGAACACGTCTTCTTCTAATCCAGTTTCTAAATTCTTCTTTCTGCTTGTATCTTTTTCAATAATACCAACATATTTATTTTCTTCACG
>JACCDO010092709.1_pt1 | contig 10243 bp, 18 predicted proteins | sample 7446101 | NCBI WGS metagenome assembly JACCDO01 (sample SAMN15323440, study PRJNA562643) | freshwater metagenome | isolation source: river surface water | place: USA:Blue River Watershed | collected 2017-08-16
ATTTCGATCTGTATCCTGTCTAGCGCGGCACCTTCGATGTCGGTTGTGGTTTTCGATTCTTCTTCAAGGTCGTGACAGTATTCTTGCAACTGCCTGCGTATCTCAAAGAAGGTCTTGAGCTGTTCGCAAATCTGGTGGATGGCTTGGGTCTGGTACTCCTCGTAGCTCAGTTGCTCAACGGGCTTTGGTTTGTAGTTGACTGCGCGGGTTGGCTTCTGGACATTTGCCTGAACAGTAGGTGTATTCGCAGGCTTCGTCGGTTTTGCACCGAATAGTCCTTTGACCCAATCCCACAGCCCGGCGAGTTCAGAGTAGATAGCCTTGCCGTCAGCCACGGCTTTTTCAATTGCCGCTTTCGTCTTTGTAATTTCAGCTTTACCTTGAGACAACATCTCACAGCCGCTGCGGATCGCCGCAACGGTAGCTTGTGCTGCCATGAGTAGGCTGAACGGGTCCACACCATTTAGAACTTAATGCACGCCAGCAAAGCCACGTTTCTAGCTCTTGTTTCAGCGCCGTAGCGGGGTGTGCCGTAACCACTTACAGCGTTGTAAATAGCGCCCCCATCTGTTGGCAACGGGGCGGACACACCTGAGTAAGCAACACCGCCGCCGCCTGTAGCGTGAGACTGTGTTTCGTTTGTGTTTACAGTGCTTGACTGAGCGTAACGTTCGCGAGCAGCTTGGAACTGATCGAGTTGTGATGAACCAATTGCACGCCCCGAATCAACGCCACGACCATCATCCCACCCTCGCGGGAACTCTGCTCGCATGTCTGGCAAATTAAACGTTGTGCTGCCGTCGCCGCTTCCGTATGTAGTGCCGATTGCGGCAAACAATTTTGCGTATGTTGTGCGAGAAACCGCTGCGCCGTTAGCTTTTAACCAGCCCGTAGGGGCAGAGTTCATGGCAAAAAATGCAACCATTCCAACACCGCCGGTAGATTGGGTGGTGCCATCATCAAAAGTTACGCCTGTTCCGTTCAGAGAAGAACTCATTTATTGCTCCTGTTAAGGTGTGCCACCAGCCGTCACAGCGCCTGCCGCAGTAACGATTCCGGTAGATGTAATTGACACAATTGGTGTACCGCTATAACTGATGACCAATTTACCGCCAGACTCAGCCACAGTAAAGTTTGTGGTTGCCAAAGTCTGCGCTGCCCCTGCTGTGAGTGAAGCCGCTGTACCTGACACGTTTGTCATGGTTCCAGATGCAGGTGTGCCTAAAGCGCCGCCGTTTACCACCGGTGCGCCAGCAGTGCCAACGTTCACAGCCAAAGCCGTAGCCACGCCGGTGCCCAACCCAGAAATACCTGTTGCCACAGGAAGACCGGTACAGTTTGTCAACGTACCAGAAGACGGTGTGCCCAAGGCGGGGGTTGTCATTGTTGGGCTTGCCAATGTTGGCGAAATGAGGTGCGTGTTTTGCTGGCTGAAGTTTGTGCCGTCGCTCCACACAGTCATTGTCTTGCCCGCAGGGATGGCCACGCCGGTGCCCGCCGCAGTTGTATTACCGATCACAGTTGAGTTGTAGATCGTGGCAACGTAGCTTGAAGCGTTGTAGATCGTGTACTGCTTGGACGCGGGTGGCGCGTAGACAGCAAAGTTGGCACCGGTGGAGGTTGTGAGAGCAATCGTTGCGTGAACCGATTGGTTGTCCGCCGCGACAGAAGAGCCACCGTTCAGGTATGAAAGCGCTTGGTTGGCTGAAGCCACCGCCACGGAAACGTAACCAGCAATTGACTGCTCCAGCACATAGGCCAGATTGGTATTGGTTGTCGTACCCCACACACCAGCTTGGTCGCCGGTGCCGATGAGTTCGATGCGTAGGTCTGGTGAGTAGGTACTAGACATTTTGGTTCCTTACTTTTGTGTCTTGATGATGATCCAGTTTGCGCTCTGGGCATCGTCGATTACCCCCCATCCGGGGGTTTGCGCATCGTTAATGGTCTGCCAATTGCCTGTTTGAGAGGCGTTGATGTTCTGCCACGAAGACGTCTGCGCGTCGTTGATATTTTGCCAGTTTGCGGTCTGGCTGTCATTGATGATGTTCCACAAGAACACCGCAAGCAACGTGTCGGCAGCAATGCCGGACTCTGAAATAGAAGCCGCGAACACAGCTTGGGCAGCAACCGCGTCGAGCACTGCCGCAGCCTCTGACACCGACACAGCGAAATTGGGGGATACAGAGATGCTGTCTGAACCTGTGACGGACTCGAAAATCTGCGTTGGGAAAGCAACAGTGGGGTACACAAGGTCGTTGGCCGTGGCTGTCTCGGGCACCGTGACGAAGTACGCATTTGAAGGTACAAGGGTTTCTGAGCCTGTTACTGTTTCAGCAATCTGCCCCACGAAGTCGATTCCAGCGTACACAAAGTCCGCCGCTTGGGAGGTTTCTGCAATCTGTGTTGCGAAGGTTTGTGCCGTAGCAACGGTGTCGGCACCGGTGGCTGTTTCGCTGATGAACGTGGAGAGAGTGGCTGTAGCGGAGAAAGTGTCCGATACGCTGGTGGTTTCCAAAATCTGACCAACGAAATCTACGCCGGGGTACACCAGATCATTACCAGTGGCCACCTCAGAAACGGCAGCAAACATGGCCGCCTGTGCCGCTACGCTATCCGCACCCGCTGCGCTCTCAAGAATCGAGGCAGAGTAAACCGCCCCGCCAAGACTGGCGTAGGGGGCTTGAGCGTAGGTAGAAAAGCCGAACATTATTCGTCAGCCGGTTCAGGTGTGTTGCCTTCTTCCAGCCATTTCAAATAGGCTTGGTAGTCGGTGTTGGCGGGGTCGAAGGGGATGAAAGCATTGTCAGGCAGGCGTTGCACACACTGCGCTGGGCCAGTGATTGGGTTGTTTGGTTGCAGTTTGTACATTTACAACTCCGCTGAAGCAAAAAATGAACTGGCCCCGCCAAACGAACGAACAAGCGTTCCGGGCGACGAGCTAGCCGTCCCGTTGATGACTACTCGGTTGTTTGTAGCGCTAACAAGAATTACGCCAAGGGTAACCCACGAAGAGCCGTTGTAGTACTGCATTGCTGACGCTGAGAACGTGACTGTCGGCGTTGCGCGCATTTGTGGGAGAAAGGTGCTTGGGCGCATACAATTTGAGCCACCCAAATAAGACGTCCAAGCATCGTAAGATGTGCTTGCGAGTTCTTCTGTGTAGTAATACCGCTGACACAAAGCCAACTCAGTACCATACGGGCGGTAGTCAAACGATGTGGCTGTGCTGCCTTTTTCAAGTTGAACGCCTGTGATGTAGAAGGTGGCTCCGTTTGTGCCGACTACAGAGGTTGCGCCTGTTGGGGCGTAATAAGACCCTGCCGCCCATGCGTTTGCCGTTGTGCTTCCAGTTGAGCCTGTACCCAAATTTAACCAAAGATATAAACCAACGCCATTTGTTGCGCCAATCCATGTGCCAGATGTGTCGCCAGCTATGGTTACAGATTTTTGCTCCCAAGTGTTTGCTGCCGAGATGGTGTAACTAAACGGGTAACTTCTGTCATAAGCGCTGTTGTTGATAGAGCCACCAAAAGTTCCAGTCAGACTTGAACGAACCCAAAACGACAGCGTAACAGTTGAAGCACCAGCCGCGCCAAAACCCAAATCAGATGTGTTAAAGCCTTCTATCGGCTGACCAACAAGAAAATAGTCGCTTGATACAACCGAATATGCCGAAGATGAAGTAACACCCAAATAGTTTTTAAAGCCAGTAGGAGGTGTAACAGAGCCAGCGTTTTGTTGAAGTGTAAATTTACTAGATTGCGTTGTAGCTACCCTAAATCTGTCCAGTGTGTATGCGCCATTTGCAGGAGTAACACTAGCCCCAGCATTACGCTGGTCAATCACCATCGCACCGTTGATGATGCGGTTCTTGAAGCCTGTGTATTGCGCTGCTGAACTCAACAGCCCTTGGTCAACTTGGGTTAATGGCATTACTGCTCCTCTGCTGGTTCAGGCGTGTTGCCCTCGGCCAACCATTCTAGGTATTTCTGGTAGTCTGTGTTGGCGGGGTCGAAGGGAATGAAGGCGTTGTCGGACAGACGCAAAATGGTTTGTCCTTCAACATTGGTTAGGGGGTCTATAATTTTTTTATACATATTACAACTCCGCTGATGCGACGAGCCCCGTCACATAAGGACTGATAGCAGTCATTAGATATTGAGCTGAGCTGGGCGATACATATGGAAACAAGCCATTAGTTGTAGCAACACCGCTGTAGCTAAGGGTTGGATTTGCTCTCATCACAGCCGGTAAACAGGTCGCTCCTGCAAATCCAGAGGTATCGCTATACCGCCCTCCATACATAGTGCCAGCTTCTTTAAAATAATACCGCTGACACAAAGCCAACTCAGTACCGTACTGACGAAATTCAAACGGTGATGCGGCGCTTCCTCTTTCAAGTTGTACGCCTGTGATGTAGAAGGTTGCTCCGTTTGTGCCGACTACGCTGGTTGCGCCTGTGGCTGTCAAATACAAAGAACCAGCCCAAGCGCCAGCAGTGCCGCTGTAAGTGGCTCCAGCACCAAGACCAATACTCAGAAATATACCGCCTGTGTTATTTGTTGCCCAAGTTCCAGAGGTGTCTCCGGCGATAGTTATGGTCTTTTGCTCAAACGTGTTTGCAGCAGAAATTGTGTAGCTAAACGGGTAGCTTCTGTTCGATGCGCTGTTAAAAAGAGATCCGCCAAACGTACCAGTCAAACTTGAGCGCACCCAGAATGACAAAGTGACAGTGGCAGCAGAAGCTGTCCCCCAGCCTAAATCAGATATGTTAAAACCTTCAATGCCTTGACCAATATAGAAAACATCACTAGAGCCAACTGAATAAGCCGAAGAAGATGTAATCAACAGTGATTTTGTAAACCCAGCGGGGGCCGTAGAGCTTTGTTGCGCCGTGTACTTTGATGCTTGCGTTAGACCAGCATAAAAGCGGTCAACTAAATACTGGCTATTTGTCGGCGTAACACTCGCCCCCGCATTACGCTGGTCGATCACCATCCCGCCGTTGATGATACGGTTGCGAAAGGTTACGTTGTTCGATCCGCTTTGGGCGATGTTGACTGCGTTTGTCATGCCAGTTGTTCCTCAGTTGGTCGTGGCAGTGTTGGGTGGTTCCAAGCCGCGATGTAATCGCCTCTGCCGTCGCTGTCGTTTTGAAGGCGAATGGTTCCACGCGGCCCAAAATCTTCAAAGGTCAATTCTGGATACAAAGCGCCGATTTTTTCGTAGAGTGTCATCATGCTGCCCTCACAAGTACGCCAGAAAAGAAAGAAAACGATGCGCCAGCATTAATTGTTAACGTGCCGCTGCCTGCAAGTTGGGTGTACAGTTCAACATAATCCGTGGTCCCGTTCAAATAAATTAAAACAGAAATAGAGCCTATGCTTGAAGTGGTCAGGTAAGGCCCATAAACTACTGAGCTGTCCTGTACCCCGTTTTTATAGAACTGAATGTAGTTATAACTTAGAGCGCTGTTTGAGCTTCCGTACACACTAGCGGAAAATTGATAATATCCAGCAACATTTGGTAAAAAAGCGTAAGAAGGTATGCCGCCAACTGTGCTTCCAGTGTTGTTAAATCGGGAAGCTGTATCAAACACTTCTGTGTCAATAGCGACTTTTACATTTGTGCCGCTTGAAACTGTTTGGTTTGTATTTGAATAAGCACGGAACGCAGGGCCAGTACCCGCTACGCCCGTCGCCAAGTCAGCTTGAATAACAGCGCCCGCAGCAATCTTCGCTGTGGTAACCGAGTTGTCTGCCAAATATGTTGTGCCCACCGAACCTGCTGTTGCGGGGATGGCGTTCAGTACCGATGACACATAGAAGCTAATCACCTCAACCAGATCACCTGCTGTTGCACCCGAGGCCAGAACAATCGTTGTGCCTGACGTTGCTGTGTAGTCTGCTGAACCCAGCATCACGCCGTTTCTGTACACGTCCACATAACCAACTGTGTAGCTTGGGACGCTGAATGATGTCTGCCCTGCGGTGGCTGTGAATTCTGTGACGGTGCGATAGGCTGTGGTTGTTACGCCGCTGGCAGGTATGCCAAGGTAGCGCACGCTGATGTTGCTTGTGCCCGCTGGCGGTGCGGCTGAGAAGGTCAGCGTTGTACCCGACACAGAATATGTCGATGGGTCTTGCAACACACCGGTGATAGCAACAAGAATTGAGGACGTGTTGGCAGGAGCCACCGTCATGGTGAACGCAACAGTCGAGCCGTTACCGCTGAACGTATCAGTCAGAAAAGCCGCTGTGAATGGTTGGTTTCCAATGTAGGCCATTACTTAGGGTACTCCTGCTTCACAGCTTCGATTGCCGCCTTCCAAGCATCATAGCCGCCGTGGTACAGCAAATCAAACTGATCGGCAAATGAAGGGTATGCTGCGGCGCGTTGTGCCTTGTATGCGTCTGGGTCTACCCATGCTTCAACTGCGGCACGATCATACGCAACAGGGTTCTCGTTTTGGTCAAACGCATCTTCCCCACGAATACTGACAACCTGTGGGTAGAGCGCATAAATAGCTTTGTGGTTCATCCAGCGATCTCCCAAACAATCATACGAATCTGTGCGTTTGTTCCGGTGTAAACATACGTTGAGTTACCGTTCACGTATGTTGTATTCGACCCACCATTCATACCGGCGCGTACTTGAATAGTTCTTGTAGACGTGCTGCCAGCAGAATATGCTTGGTTAACAGATGTATATGAGGCGTTATAACCGTTGGCAAAGCTACTTGCATACCAAGTGCCAGAAGTTGCTGCAATAAAAGTTGATCCATCCCAAAGGGCGAGCCAACATATATCTGCGCCGTTAGCTTCTTCGCTAATAGACACAGAGCTTGTTTGCACAAGAATAGTGCTCGACGCGCTTGTTGGTGTGAAGCTAAGACTAAATACCTGAACGCCGTTTGTGATTGTGCTCGGCACGCCGTTTGCAGTAGTAGAAAGCACCCCTTGCGCCGTAGTCGTTGCCACCTGCAACACCGCACCGGCGTAGCCGATCTTTGGTCGCGTTACCGAGCTTGATGCAAGAGCGTTGGGTCCAAGTGTGCTGATTGGCATTACGCGAGTTCCTCATCCGTTGGGCGGGGCAGTGTTGGGTGGTTCCACTCTTTGATGTAATCGCCTCTGCCGTCGCTGTCGTTTTGAAGGCGAATGGTTGTGATGAAGTCTACGTCTTGCAGTTCAGGGTAGAGCGCTTTGATTTTTTCGTAGAGTGTCATCATGCTGCCCTCACAAGCGCACCGTTGAACCGAGGTTTAAGGCCAAGGGCTCCAGCATCTGAAAGATTTCCTGTTCCAGTGAGAACTGCGTACGCATAAAGTTCAACATAATCTGTTGTGCCGTTTAAATAAACAACAGAAGCAATCTGCCCAGCCCCGTTAGACCCCGGTGAGCCTGTGTTTTGAAATGAACCGCCTTGATAGGGGGAACCGTTTTTATAGATAACAGCAATTACTGCGGCAGAAGTACCGGTGCTTGAAACGTATACGACGCCATTCAACTGGTAATAGCCCGCCACATTTGGTGTAAATCTATAATTTGTTGCGTTGTCAAAACAATTTGCAGTATCAAAATCCTCAGTTGGTAGCACTACTTTAGTGGCGGTGGCAGAGGCAAGTGACTGAGTGCCTGAACTGTACGCACTAAACGCAGGGCCAGTACCAGCCACACCTGTCGCCAAGTCAGCTTGAACAACAGCACCCGCAGCGATCTTTGCGGTGGTAATAGCACTATCTGCAATCTTCGCCGTAGTTACCGCGCCGTCAACCAAAGCACTTGTACCAACCGTACCCTGACCCGGTGCAATCACCTGAGTGATTGGGCTTGTGTAGTACACATAGATGTTCTGCGTGCCGCTGGGTGGTGCGGATGTAAATGTGATTGTGTTGCCGCTGACCGTGAACGCATCGCCGGGGTTTTGTGGAACGTTTTCGATGACCGCTTGGACTTGGGCAACAGACGCAACAGGACGTGACAGTGTGAAAGCTGTCGTAGAACCATTACCGTTGAAGAAGTCAACGGCAGGCGTGAAAGCCTGCGTGGTGTTGGTATTTCCAATGTAGGGCACGTTACACCGCCGTCAAAACAGAGACAACAACATCAGCCGAACTGGCCGCGCTAGTCAAGACCTTCAAGGCATCAGAGGCGATCAGCACAATCCTGTTGCCAGCAATCGCTTCCAACGACCCGCCTACCGGCACCGTAGCACCCTTGACCAAGTAGTAGTCCGTGGCAGATCGAGTGAAGTACACGTCGGTGGTGATTGGCGAAGTCGTGGTGTTGGTCACAACCAAGCTGGTGATGGCGATTGTGCCGCTAGAAACGGTTGTCAACGTTGACGCCGAAGTGCCAACGTTCTTTGCGACATAAGATGTATTTGCGTATGTTGGCATGATTAACCCATCATTGCGGCGAGAAAGTAAGATTGGTCGAGGATGTTGGTCGTGCTTGGGTTGTTCGTCACCGAGTATTCAGCAGGGTAAGTCACAAACACATCCTTTGTGCCAGCAGAGAAGTTGACCAAGTTGTCAGAGTTGCTGGACGACAGCACCGTGGTACGCGCAAGCGTAGTCCCCGATGAGGTGTATGTGCCGACACCCACTTCCCATTCGTTCGTGCCTTGACCGGCGATGGTGTAGTAGGTGGTGTTGCCGTTGCCAATGACAGCGAACGATTGATAGCCTGTTGAAGCCCCAGCGAGAGTTACGGTGCCCGTACCCGTCGTGGTCGTTGTCTCTTTGACACGATCTGCAAGTACGAGTGGCATGTATTACTCTCCTGTCAGTGCATCTTCGTCAAACCAACGTTCTTGCTCATTACCCTGTGCGTCTGTCCATGCGACCAAGCACTGAACAGTGCCGTCTTCCAACATGCGCATCGCTTGGACCGGGCCTTGTGGAACCACGGTCTTGAGCTTAACAACGTCACCTTTTTTAAACTGTGTTGCCATGATTAAGCCGCATCCAAGCTGAAGGTGTAAGTCACAGTCAATGTGTCACCAGACACAACCGTACGGTCGCCGGGAGACTGAAAGTCAGAAGCTGAGAACAACACGCCCGATGTGCCAGTGGCAACGTTACACAAGAACGCACCGGCCACCACACCGCCGCCACCACTGATGGTGAACTGAGAAGGTGAAGCAGAGTTGTCAATCACTGAAGGGTCAGCAGTTGTTGCTGTACCGAAAGTCACAGCCTTGCGGTTGCCAGAGTAGTTGGTGAACTCAGTCCAACCTGCGTGCGAGGCCAATGTGTCAGCGGCGGCAATGGTTGTGCTTGAGCCGGGGCCAGTAATCAAACCCAAGTACCAAGCGGCAGTGTACGAACTACCAGAGAAATACTTGGTGTTCATGTCTTGCAGACCTTGGTTCACCACCAAGTTATGGGTGCTTTCTTCCCACTTGAGGTTGCCACCAGCGTCGTGGCAGGTCACTTTGTAAACACCACCGGCTTTAGCTTGGTTGTTCAACATGTATTACTCCTTACGAGATTCGGATGATTGCGGCAGTGCCGGTAACAGCGGGGAACTGCACGGTGAAAGTTGAGGTCGAGGTCTTGTCTGAACCGAAGTCCAACACACAAACGCTTGGGTTACCAGAACCTGACTTGTAGATCAACGCACCGCGTGCGATCAAAGCTGAGTTCCATGTAACGTTTGCGAACTACAAATACACCGTGTCGTTGCCTGTCTGGTTACCGATTGTCGGTGCCTGTGTGATCGTCAGTGTTTGACCACCAGCGGTGTAGCCAGAGGCTACAGCTTCACCATCTGTTGTGTACGCGGTTGTGTCTGGGCCAATCGACGCTGCACCGGTGTACAGCGCGATCTTGAATGTGTCCACATCAAAGTCAAAGTTGCCTTTGGGCAACCCGAGCTTGAATGTGTTTGTTGCGCCTTGCTGAATAGCCATCAGGTCACCGCCTGTCTATATTGACCAGAACGGTATGCGTCTTGACGCTCCATACCATCACCCAAACGTTTAGCCATCGCAAGCGCTTCTTGGTACTTGGTGTTGTACAACGCCACCATGTCTTGCTCACCCTTCATGAAGGTGTACGCCTCAACCAACGAACCATACAACAGCACGCTGACAAAGTTGTCACCCAACCATGTACGCCCATCAGCCGCAGTCGTGATCGACTCGGGGTAGTAATAGTAGTGCAGCTCGACACTGTAGACCGCATCAGGTGTGGGGCCCAAGATGAATGAGAGCTCGTCGGTGATGACAGGTG
>JACCDO011532075.1_pt1 | contig 10243 bp, 5 predicted proteins | sample 7446101 | NCBI WGS metagenome assembly JACCDO01 (sample SAMN15323440, study PRJNA562643) | freshwater metagenome | isolation source: river surface water | place: USA:Blue River Watershed | collected 2017-08-16
CGCAAATCACAAATCCATTTAATCAAATGTTTGCCGGTATAGAGTATGCAAATATTTGTATCGCTAACATTCCAAAAATGGCGATGTACACAAATGGCACGGATCAAGAAAAAAAGAAGCTACAAAGGATGTATGGTGAAGCGCTTACTTTAAGAGCTCAATTTTACACAGAAGCAATTAGAAACTGGGGTGATTTGCCAGCGCATTTTGCACCGGCATCAGCATTAGCAACTACAAACCCATTTCCTTCTAGAACTGATAGAGATTCTTTATATGACCGTTTATTAGAAGATTTGAAATTGGCTGCAACACTAGTACCTTGGAGAAATGAATTATCTGCAATTGGTGATGGTGCTGACGAAAGAATTACAAAAGGTACTGTTAAGGGTCTACGTGCAAGAATTGCATTATATAGAGGTGGTTTTTCATTACGTCAAGATGGAGTTGTAAAACGCTCTACTGATTATTTAAAGTATTATCAAATTGCTAGAGATGAAGCTGCCGAAGTGATGGCTTCTAACCAGCACAGTTTAAACCCAAGCTTTAGAGCATTATGGAAAGACCAAGTAAATGCAAGGGCAGTAGCTGATCCGAATGGTGAACTCATGTTCCAAGCTAGTGGTATTGGTGGTGTAGGTGCAGGAGATACTAAGCTTGCATATTACAACGGACCAACAGTGAATGGACTAGGTAACAAGAGTGTAAATATTTTACCTACTTATTTTTATGCATTTGATTCTACCGATTTAAGACGTGATGTTACCTGTGCGATTTATAATGTTGCTGCTAATGGAACAACTAAGATTGGTCAGGCTATTACTGCAATTTGCGATGGAAAATATCGTAGAGATTGGATTTCAAATCCAGTGGTTTCGCCAGACGATAAAATCCAATATTTTAGTTTGAAATGGCAAATTCTTCGTTACTCTGATGTCATGCTTATGTTTGCTGAAGCAGAAAACGAATTAAATGGTCCTACTGCTGCTGCTTACAATGCTGTTAATCAAGTAAGAAGAAGAGGTTTTGGGCAACCAATTACAACCGCAAATGCTGCAGTGGATTTACCTGCTGGCTTATCAAAAGCTACATTCTTTACAGCGCTTGTTAAAGAGCGTTCTTTAGAACTAGGTGGTGAAGGTGTTCGTAAATATGATTTAATTAGATGGAATTTACTTGCATCTACAATCAATGATACAAAGGCAGCGCTATTAGCTATGTCAACTTTATCGGCACCGTATAATACTTTACCTACTGCTATGTTTTTTAGAACAAACAGTGCAAGCGATGACAACCGTTTTGGACCTAGTGGATTGTGGGCTAATTCATTTTACAGAGCTGCTCCTACTTCCACACCTGCAGGAACAACACGTGTAAATTGGCTAGGTAGCACAATCAATACAGTTTCCCTTGCAAGATTTGCTACTGGATTTGTAACAGGTAAGTCAGAATTATTACCCATACCCCAACCTGCAAGAGATGCTAACCGCAATCTTACGCAGAACCCTGGTTATTAATAGTTACTAAGTCATTTTTAGTAAGAGAAAAGGCTGCTCATTTGAGTAGCCTTTTTTGTTGGTGAATAGATTCCTAATGCTTAATTTCAGATACATAATCAATCAGAAATCAATGAAAAAGTGTCTTATTTTACTTATCGGTATTTTTATTTCTATCATAGGATTTTCTCAATCAAAAGAACAAGTGCGCGTAGCTGGAGCGGTTGAAAAACTGAGGCTTGCTATGATAAGTGGGGTAAGAGAGGAGTTGGAATCTATTGTGGATGATAGTTTAAGTTATGGTCATTCTGGCGGCGCAGTAGAAGGGAAAGCTGAGTTTGTAGATAAAATCGCTTCTGGCAAATCAGATTTTGTAACCATTCATCTAACCGATCAAAAAATTTCAATTACGGGTAATGTAGCTGTTGTTAGGCATCAGTTGTATGCAACAAATAATGACAATGGAAAGCCTGGAGATGTAAAATTAAAAATACTTCTCGTGTTTAAAAAGGTTGGAAAAGATTGGAAATTATTAGCGCGCCAAGCCGTAAAACTTACCTAGCTTTTTTTGCACCACTTGATTCTCTGATAATCATTTGTGGTGGCAAAATAATTTTTTCAAATTCGGTAGTAGGCCTTTTGTTTTCTATTTGCTTGATGAGAAGTTCAATTGCCACCTGTCCAATTTCGTATGCAGGCTGTCTAATAACGGATAGTGATGGAGAGAGTAAGTCCGTTAAATCAAGGTTCGAAAAACCAATCATAGCTATGTCATTAGGCACTTCTAGGCCTTTAGATTTAAAGTAACGTAGGCAATTGGTAGTGAGTTTGTCTGCCGATGCGATAATTGCACTAGGCTTATTTTTATTTGAAAGCAGGGAGCCTAAAGCGTTTTCAACTTCTTGGTAATTCATGCCGCCATGCAAGCAATACTCAATTTGTGAAGCATCAAATGCAATCTTATGATCAGTTAGAGCTTGGTGGTAACCTGCAACCCTTTCTTTTGTGATGGATAAAAATTCGGACCCAGCAAGCATGGCAATATTTCGATGTCCATTTTTAATCAGTTCTGATGTTGCATCATAGGCGCCTTTGTAATTATCAACCCCAACTTTGTGGGTGTCTAAATTTTCAACAACTCTGTCAAAAAAAACAATGGGGAATCCGCGTTTGTGTAAATTAATTAAATGGTCTAGGTTTTGTGTTTCCGATGAAACAGAAATAAGTAGTCCATCAATAGACCTGGAGGCTAAATATTGAAGGTTTAATATTTCCCTTTCATAGGATTCATGACTTTGGGCAATGATTACATTGTAACCTTTGTCATAGGCGATAGATTCAATGCCATTAATGGCTTGCGAAAAAAAGCTATTGGCAATTTCACAAACAATGATACCTATAGAACGACTTCTTTTTTCTTTTAAACTAAGTGCAATAGGGTTGGGTCTGTAATTGATTTGTTGGGCATATTCAATGACTATTTTTTTGGTTTCGGGGCTAATTTCATAGCTATCCCTTAACGCGCGCGAAACGGTAGACGTGGAGAGCCCTAGGGCCTTGGCTATGTCTTTGATGGTAACCGCTTCGTACTTCATAAAAAATGAAAAAAAATGACTCAAAATTGTCCTTAACCATAAAAATACGATAATTATCAAAGACTTAAAAAGTAGGCCTAAAAACCGGGAACGATTGCATAAATAAAGTCTTAAATTATACCTATTTTTCATCATTATTTGAGTAGTCTTGAGCTACGAGAAAAGCTTCACAATCAACGCATATGAAAAGAATTGTATACTTATTAGCTGCTATTATTTTAGTAGGGTTTATGTCGCCTGAAAAAAAGGTTGTTTTTTTTATGATTGGTGACTCTACCATGGCAGATAAACCACTTGCCAATAATCCAGAGAGAGGATGGGGGCAATTGTTTCCTCAATATATTTCAGGTGCCGTGGATATAAAAAACCTAGCGGTTAATGGTAGAAGTACAAAAAGTTTTATCAAAGAGGGTAGATGGGATACGGTGATGAAATACATGAAAGAAGGTGATTATGTATTTATTCAGTTTGGTCACAACGACTCAAAATTAGATGACTCCATTAGATCTGCGCCAGCCAATACAATCTACAAGCAAAATTTAATTCGCTTTGTAAATGATACTAGAAAAAAAGGGGGCAATCCAATTTTGCTAACACCGGTAATGCGCCGAAAATTTAATGCTGCAGGTGTGTTTGTTGACCAGCATGGTGATTATCCTGGGGTGGTTCGTTTTTTAGCGGACTCTATGCGTGTTCCTTTAATCGACCTGCATGCATCCAGCAAAAAATTAATTGAAAAAGAAGGGGTAGAAGGTTCTAAAAAAATGTTTTTATGGATCGACTCCAATCATTTTAAAGTAATGCCGGTAGGTAAAAAAGATGATACCCATTTTTCTGAATATGGAGCCGCTCAAATAGCATCACTTGTTTGTGCCGAAATTTTGGAAAAACATCCAGCACTTTCAAAATATTTATTACGCTCGGCACACAAAGAAAAATACGCTTTTGAACTACCAAAAATTTACGAGCCGCATTTCAAAAAAGATACGTTTAATGTAGTTTCTTTTGGTGCAGTAAAAGATGGTATAACATTAAATACAGTAGCTATTAATAATGCCATTGTTGCTGCTAATAAAGCTGGTGGTGGCATTGTTCATATTCCTGCAGGGCTTTGGTTAACGGGTCCAATTGTGCTGCTTGACAACGTAGAATTAAATACCGCAAAAGGAGCCCTGGTTTTATTTACAAAAGACAGAACACAGTATCCTTTAAAAGTAGCTTCTTTTGAAGGGGTTGAAGCAGCTAGGTGTCAATCACCTATTTCGGCAACAAATGCTGTAAATATTGCTATTACAGGTCAAGGTATTTTTAATGGAGGTGGTGAAGTTTGGCGACCACTTAAAAAAGGAAAAGTAACAGAAACGGAGTGGAAGCGCCTCGTTAATTCTGGTGGTGTATTGAGTGAAGACAAAACAAATTGGTACCCTTCTGCTGGTGCATTGCAAGGGTCGCTCACCAATAATATTGGGAAGCTGATTGGTGGTGCTACGCTTTCTTCATTTGAACCAATTAGAGATTTTCTAAGACCTAATATGATACGTTTTACAGGTTGTAGCAATGTCTTATTTGAAGGTGTGACGTTTGAAAATTCTCCAGCATGGACCATGCACATTTTAATGAGTAAGCATATCACTATTAGAAAAGTAAATGTAAAAAATCCATGGTATGGACAAAATACAGATGCACTTGATTTAGAGTCTTGTACCAATGCGCTCATTGATGGTTGTAATTTTGATACCGGTGATGATGGAATTTGTATTAAATCTGGAAGAGATGAAGAAGGCCGTAAAAGAGGAATGCCTACCAAAGATATTATTGCCATTAATACCACAGTCTACCATGCACATGGTGGATTTGTAATTGGAAGTGAAATGAGTGGCGGGGCCAATAATATTTTTGTATCTAATTGTACATTTATTGGAACTGATATTGGTCTTCGTTTTAAAACCACCAGAGGAAGGGGTGGTGTTGTAGAAAATATTTTCGCCTCAAATATTACCATGCGTGATATTGTTGGCGAAGCCGTACTATTTGACATGTACTATGCTGCAAAAGATCCTGTACCATTAGAAGGTGAGAAAAAAGATATGCCAGTGATTCAAACACTTCCGGTAACTGAAGCAACCCCAATTTTTAGAAATTTCTATTTCAATCATGTGTATTGTAATGGTGCCGAAAAAGCGGTTTTTGTAAGAGGTATTCCTGAAATGAATATCAGTAATTTGGTTTTAAGCGATATGGTTTTTGCAACAAAAAAGGGTATCGAAATTACCGAGGGTTCAAATATCGAGTTTAACAACATTAAACTCGTTACCCAGCAAGCGAATCCACTAGTATATATCCAAAACAGCAGTAAACTTACTTTTAATAATTTTTCTATTGAGCCAAATATTCCGTTGGTGTTTAGCATTAATGGTGACCGTACTCATTCAATTCATACTAAAGGACTCAATTGGAATAATGCAATTAAAAAAGATGAATTCTTATTTGGTGCGAAAGCAAATAGTATCTCTTATCAACAATAAACCTGTCACTCAATGAAAAAGTTTTCAATACTATGTATCGCTTTTTTTGCAAGCAGCTATTTTGCATATGCACAAACTGAATCTATGGCAGCTAAGGTGGCAGCTACTGCTATGGCTACCTTGTGGAAAGAGCCTGTTGGTGCAGATACCGCAAAGCCAACCAAATGGACCTATGATCAGGGCGTTGTTTTACTAGGCATCGAACGTTTATGGATACAAACAGCCAATCCTGTCTATTTTTCTTATATGCAAAAAAGCATGGATTATTTTGTTTCAGAAAACGGCGATATTAAATTTTATAAAGCGCAGGACTATAATATTGACAACATCTTATGTGGTAGAATTTTATTAACCTTATACAATGTAACAGGTCAGGCTAAATATTATAAAGCCGCATCATTATTAAGGGATCAATTAAAAGGACAGCCACGCACAAAGGAAGGTGGCTTTTGGCATAAAAAAGTATACCCCTATCAAATGTGGCTTGATGGATTATACATGGGTCAGCCATTTTATACTGCATATGCTAAACAGTTTCATGAACCTGAAGCTTTTGATGACATAGCCAATCAATTTATTTGGATGGAAGCGCATGCTAGGGATGCAAAAACTGGACTTTTATACCACGGTTGGGATGAAAGTAAAGAACAAAAATGGGCAAATCCTATAACTGGATGTTCTCCTCATTTTTGGGGCAGGGCCATGGGTTGGTATGAAATGGCGCTTGTAGATGTGCTAGAAAATTTTCCTGCTACACATCCCAAAAGAGCAGATCTAATAGCTATTTTAAAACGCCTGGTTGATGCCATCAAAAAAGTACAGGATCCTGTAACAGGGCTTTGGTACGACATTTTAAATTTACCCAATGAAAAGGCTAATTATTTGGAAGCCTCTGCCAGTGCTATGTTTGTTTGTGCAACGGCTAAAGCGGTGCGTTTAGGTTTTTTACCAGCAAGTTATTTAGCAGTTTCTAAAAAAGGATATGATGGTATTTTAAAAAGGTTTATTAAAACAGACGAAAAAGGCTTCACCAATTTAGAGGGAACCGTTAGTGTGAGCGGGCTAGGTGGCAAACCTTATAGAGACGGAAGCTTTGCATATTACATGTCTGAAAAAGTAATTGTAAATGATCCTAAAGGGGTGGGTGCTTTTATACAAGCGGCCAATGAAATGGAGTGGCATGCCACAGCAAAAACGGGCAAGGGTCAGCTTTTTTTATTAGATGATTATTACAATGCCGAAAAGAAAAAAGATATCAAAGGGGTAGAATACGCATACCATTACAAGTGGCCTGAAATGTATAATAACGGTTTTTCTTTTTTAGGAAATGTAATTACTTCTAATGGACTCCGCACAGGCACACTATCAGAAGCGCCAACAGCGAACAATTTAAAAAATGCTGCTATATACATGATTGTTGACGCAGACAATGTAGCAGACAATCCTACGCCCAATTACATGAATGAGAAAGATGCACAGGAAATTTATAATTGGGTAAAAGCGGGTGGGGTCCTTGTTTTATTTCACAATGACAAACCAAACGCCGATTTTACTGCTTTTAATAAGTTATCTGATTTATTTGGCATTCATTTTAATGAGGATAGCCATAACAAAGTAGTGGGAACAGATTATGTGGGCGGGAAAATTGATATACCTGCAGGACATCAAATACTTAAAAAGGTTCAAACCATTTATCAGAAAGAAGTTTGTTCCATCACTGTTAAGGCACCTGCTAAATCGGTTCTAACAAAAGGAGATTTGGTTGTTTTTGCAACCGCCAAAATTGGTAAGGGAACTGTTTTTGCAACCGGTGATCCTTGGCTTTACAACGAATATACCGATGGAAGAAAACTTCCTGTTATGTATCAAAATGCGCAGGCTGCTAACGATTTAGTAAAGTGGTTGACATCTCAAATTCCAGTAAAAAAATAATACATTGAAAAAAACGGGCTTATATTTTCTTGCTTTTACAGTTGCTATTGTTATACAATTCAATGGAGCAGCACTGTATGCACAAGCAAATAATAAGTCAATGATTGTGGTAGATCAGCGTGGTGGAGCCGATTTTATTTCTATACAAGACGCCTTAAATAGTTTGCCAGATGCTGCGAGTGCACCACGAATCATTTATATCAAAGCAGGTGTCTACAAAGAAAAATTATTTGTAGAAAAAAACTTTGTAAGCTTAGTAGGAGAAGATAAAAACACAACCATCATAACTATTTCACTGGCCAGAGACATATGGCGCTGCGAAAATGACGATGATTGGGGTGTTGCTACCATCAATTTAAAATCCAATGATATAGCACTGGAAAATTTAACCATCACCAATACCTATGGTTTCGAAAATCAAAATAATCCGGAGCCTGCACATATCAATTGCCGGAAGGATACGTTAAAACCGTTTAAAGAAGTTAGAAATAATGGGCATCAAATGGCGCTTCGCAGTTTTACAACCACACGTTTGGCCGCTAAAAACTGCATTTTTAGAGCCTTTGGTGGAGATACCGTGAGTCCTTGGAATACCGAAGATGGTTTCTTTTATTTCAAAGATTGTATCATGGAAGGAGGGGTAGATTTTTACTGTCCAAGGGGTTGGGCATGGGCTCAAAACTGCACTTTTATTGCACATGGAAATACTGCAGCAATTTGGCATGATGGCTCTAAGCACGAAGATTCAAAAACAGTGCTTGTGGATTGTGTATTTACTGGAGATCCTGGATTTAAATTGGGCCGATACCACAGAGATGCACAGTTTTATATTATAAATGGAAGGTTTGCAAAAGAAATGGCCGATGCACCTATTTATTTGAATCCATCCAATCCTCAAAATGAAATCAAGTGGGGACACCGCGTTTATTTTTACAATGCAATTAAAGAAGGTGCTTCATTTTCATGGCTTGCAAATAATTTGTCTTCAGCAAAAGGGAATTTGAAGCCAGAGAACATCACGCTTTCTTGGTTGTTTGGTGGAAAATGGATGCCAGATACGACAAATATTGATCCAAAAAATTCATCACAAAACGAACACATCGATTCTGTTGCAGAAAACATGCTATTGTACCAGCGTGCCATTGGTGGTTGGCCAAAGGCGGTTAATGACATTAAAGTTGATTATAAAAAACCACTTACCCCCGCAGAGCGTAAAGCGGTTATAGCTGATTCACTCAAGAACGATCCAACGATAGACAATAGTGCAACGACAAAAGAAATTAGATACCTCGTTACAGCGTATAAAAAAACAAAAAACAGTAAGTATTTAAAAGCTGCCGAAAAGGGGATAGCCTACTTGTTAAAGGCGCAATACCCTACAGGGGGGTGGCCTCAATACTATCCAGATTTTTCATCTTACCGTGGTCAAATCACTTACAATGACGACGCCATGGTAAATGTGTTAAACATCATGCAGGACATTATTGAAGGTGCAAAAAACTTTGACGTGGTGCAGCCATCATATATTCAAAAAGCTAAGGACGCCGTAGAATATGGGATAGGTTGCATTTTGAGAACGCAAATTAAAGTAGAAGGTACATTAACGGCATGGTGTGCGCAGTATAACAGAAATACATTGCAACCAGAAATGGCTAGAAAATTTGAATTAGCGTCTATTAGCGGACAGGAGTCGGTTGGTATTCTTAAATTTTTGATGCGTCAAAAAAATCCTTCATCAGAAATTATTGCAGCAGTTGAGGCAGGTGTCAATTGGTTGGAGTCTGTAAAAATAAAAGGCTTTAAATATGTAGATATTGACGCCCCAAATGAACCAAAAGGTAAAGACCGTGTGATATTGCCAGATACGAATAGTACCATTTGGGCCAGGTTTTATGAAATCGGAACCAATCGTCCGTTTTTTAGCGGGCGAAACAGCGATAAAAAATATGATTTACGCCAAATAGAAGTGGAGCGCCGAACAGGTTATGGTTGGTATGGAACCTGGCCTGCTACATTACTGCTCGTTGATTATCCTAAATGGCTTCAAAAAATAAACAAGACTAATTGATACATGATGTTGAATAAAAATACATATGCGACCATAAATACTGATAATGCAGATACTTTGTTTGCGCTACCAGAAAAGGTATTGCAGTTTGGAACTGGCGTGCTGTTACGTGGCTTACCGGATTATTTTATTGATAAAGCCAATAAGCAAGGTTTATTTAATGGAAGAATTGTAGTTGTAAAATCTACAGATCAAGGCGGTACAGATGCTTATGCAGTGCAAGATGGTTTGTATACCTTACTTGAAAAAGGAATTGAAAATGGGTTACCTGTAGAGCGGACAACTATTAATGCGTCTATTAGTAGAGTTGTATCTGCAAAAACAGAGTGGCAGGCTGTGCTTGATTGTGCTGCCAATCCTGCTATTCAAATTATTATTTCTAATACAACAGAGGTAGGTATTACGCTACTTGCTTCAGATGCAAATTCTTTATTGCCGGAATCATTTCCAGGTAAACTCCTGCATTTTTTAATGGAGCGTTACCGTGTCTTTAATGGCTCAATGGAATCTGGATTGGTTGTTATTCCAACCGAACTTATCAGTGACAATGGCATCAAGCTTAAAGAAATTGTAATTGAATTAGCGAAATTAAAAGGGTTGGATGAGGCGTTTATTAATTGGGTTAATACC
>JACCDO011936678.1_pt1 | contig 10243 bp, 12 predicted proteins | sample 7446101 | NCBI WGS metagenome assembly JACCDO01 (sample SAMN15323440, study PRJNA562643) | freshwater metagenome | isolation source: river surface water | place: USA:Blue River Watershed | collected 2017-08-16
CAAAAATTGTCAACCAACTAAATACTAGTAGTTAATCCGGGAGCGAATCGATGGATTTTTTAAAACTAGTAGCCGATGTAGGCTTTCCAATAGCGTCCGCACTGGCCGCTGGGTATTTTGTGTTTCTAACACTTAAATTTATACTTGCAGGCGTAACTTCCAGTGTAAACGGCATGGGCGGTATCATAAAGGGCCTTGATGCTCGAGTAGATACCATGACTAACCAGTTACAACGTATTGATGTTAAAGTCAGTCATGCATTAGGTCTTCAACCAGACTATGATCGTATCGCTCGCGCAGAGCAAGCAGATCAGAGGAAAGACTAATGACCTTAGAACAACTAATTCATGCTGTAGGAATCAACATTGATCCTGTAACATATCCTGAACTATATTCTAGACTTTGTGAAATTTTAAGGAGCGAACATGGACATAGCTGATCTAGTTGGCAAATATGGATTCCCAATTATCAGTGCGGCTGGTATGGGATATTTTATATTTTATGTTTGGACATGGGTGACCAAAGAAATTAAACCGGTTATTGGAGCTGCCAACGGTACGCTTATCGCCCTAATTGATCGTATTCGTTTGATGGATAACGATCTGATACGCCTAAATCAAAAAGTTGAAACTGTAATGGAACTTCGTGGCAAAACTATCGAATATGAACGTATTGCCGCAGAACGAGAAATTAATCGTAAAGCAGAACATGCCGCTGACAGTAAAAAAGAAGAAGCTCCTATCGGCAAACGTAAAGCCACAGCACAAGAAATCAAAGACGCTGCTGGAGACTAAGGTTTGCAGATGGGTTTAACACCATTCATGGTAACACCCATCTTCATCCAATCATCGACATTACCAGCAATAAAGTAGGGTAGATAGTACCCGAATAATACTAAACGAATCCAATTGTCAAACACCTCATCGCTGATTTGTTGAATTGGATTCATGATAACCCCTAACAGTAATAGATGCCGTAGGGCCAGTTGCGGTACAAGGAAGATCTTCTGGTTTAATTACTTCCGGACATACCTTAAACGATTTTTCTATTTTTTTAATTACAGATCCCTGATCAACTATTTTAACACCGTCTTCAATTTGTTTCTTGAGTGTTTCAATTTCTTGGGCTTGCTGTTCAATTACGTACTCAAGCTCTTTTGTCATAGCACGTTCTACACTTACACTATCTCTATGATAGTGATAAGCAAACGCTAATAACAAAATAACAACCGGTGGTACAATGATCCTACTTAGATGTTGCACGATAAACTCCGTCCCAATCTTTAGGTAAGTTGGCCTGCTTCATATCTTCAATACGCTCTAACCAAAGATCATAATAATGATCCATTTGACTGTTAAAAGAACCTTTGAGCGAATTTACTGCTAGTATAGCATCATTCCACTTTTGTTGTCTATATAAACTGAGCATTTCCATATGTTGCTCTCTAGCCACAGTCCATTTTACTTTGTCGGTTTCTGTGCTTGGGTGATAGAATACTGTGTAAATGTTTACACCTTCTTTTTTACCTTTAACAGCAATACAGTCTAATTCAATAGTAAAGTATTCGTCGCCAACTCGTTGGGCAGTTACAGGACCAAGAACCATAAGTACGCCATAGTTCTTAGACTGTCCTTCGAGTCTGGATGCTAGATTAACAGCATCGCCAAGGCAAGTATAATCAAAACGTTGCTCACTGCCCATGTTGCCAACAACAACAACGCCAGTGTTGATACCAATACCCATGCCAAAGGGCGGAACACCTTCTTCCTTAATACTGTCATTAAATGCGTCTAAACTGCCTAACATTTCTAATCCGGCTCGAACAGCATCCTTGCAATGCTTAGTTTCATCCAATGGTGCGTTCCAAAAAGCCATCTGTGCGTCACCAATATACTTGTCCAGTGTTCCGCCTGTTTCTAAAATAGTACGTGTCATGGCAGTCATGTAACGATTCATGATACTGGTTAGACCCTGCACATCTTTGCCGTAGTGTTCTGAGATACTTGTAAAGCCACGAACGTCAGTAAACATAATTGATAGTTCTTTTTCTTCACCGCCTAGTTTTAACAGGCTAGGATCTTTGATTAGTTTGGCGACAAGATCTGGGCTGAGGTAACTTTGGAATTGTTTTCTAATCTGTTGCTTTTGTAAGAATTCTGAAACAAATTTTACCATGTAGGCATGCAAAGCGACCAATCCAACGCCAATTGCAAAGGCAGTACTGTCAAATAAGAATAAAAGATTACTGTAAGCATAGATGCTACCAGCAACAACACCACCAATCGTAACCACAGTTGCCGCAATGCCCACATAGGTCCACCTCATTAAAAATATCAATATAACACCAGCTAATAATATAGATAACAGTTCCCACATATCTGCATTAGCAGGGCGTTGAATATTTGTCTGTGTCATCATAGTGCCAATAACAGCACCTTGTAGATAATGCGGCCAAACTTCTCCAGCAGCCGTAGCTATAGGATTTGCCAGACCCGCTGCACTGAGACCAACAATAACAATACCACCATTGAATGATTTGGGAAGGTCAGCTAGACTATGTTCTGTAGGTTTACTGGACCAGTCAATCCATATACGGCTAAGATTGTCTGTTTCAAATTTACCTATCTTAGGAACACGTACAGCCTCTACACCCACATCCCCAATCTTTACCTGTATACGATCCTGTGCCGCTACTCTTATTGTTTCCAAACTTAGGGCAGGGTGTACAGTTATTTGTTGTTGATCTAAAGGAAGTAAATGATTTCCTGGAACAGCGATCACTAACGGCATACGACGAACAACACCGTCTATTTCTGGAAATGTGTTTACAATCCCAACTCCAGCTGCTAATTCGCTAATTGAACTTATCGAATTAATTAAACCTGGATATTCCACTGTTTTACCTGAAGGATCTTGTCCTACTATCTGTACTGGACTACCGTGGTCTACATTTTTGCTGCTGGTATGCCCTAGAGCCGGAATAACCACAGGGTATTCTTTCATAGTGTTGGCTAATACGCCATCTTTACCAAAGCGATCTTTTTCAGGCATTAGCACATTGAATACAACTAGGCCTGCTTCTCGTTTGTAAAGGTCTTTAATGATATCTGCGTACATATCTCTAGGAAATGGAAATTGTCCTAGTTTGTCTAGTGCAGCTTCATCAATATTAACTGTATGTATAGGAACTTCTTTTGCAGGTTGACCTATAATAAGTTGATCAAAGTAACGGAGTCTAACTGACTCAACAAAACTAGGATCCCATGCTCTGACAGCAAGAACTATAAATAGAGTGACCAAAGCGGTCCAAGGATTAAGTAGTATCTTTTTCATAATACTATTTAATCCAAAAAATAAACAACAAACAGGAGACACTATGTACTGGGGTTATCACCTTATGTTAGACATAAGTGGATGCAATGACGCGATCAAAAGTCGCGATGCAATCTATAATTTCAACAAGGATCTAGTTAAACAAATAGACATGACAGCTCACGGAGAGCCCGTAATAGAGTTTCTATTGCCGGGTGATCCTAAACAGGGCTATAGCTTAATGCAGCTTATTACTACTAGCAATATCTGCGCACATTTTGTTGAGCCAGATATGACAGCCTATATTGACATCTTTAGTTGTAAGCCTTTTGATATCAATGTAGCACAGAATGTTGTCAAATCACATTTTGCGCCAACTAAAATGCGTATTAATTACATCACAAGAAACGCTGACTAATAAATAAGTCTGGGGAGTAGCTAGCCTTCTAAGGCTTTATACATCGTCAACACGGAGAAATCCCGGTGTATAGACAAAGAAGCGAGACCAGATTTTATTTAAAGGAAAATAATGGAACTTTTTACTCTCCAGGCTCTCTGGGCCTTTTTAGCCATCATCTTGATTGATATTGTATTAGCAGGCGATAACGCTCTTGTCATAGGGATGGCCGCTGACAAACTACCACCTGAACTACGTAAGAAAGCAATCTTTTGGGGCACCTTTGGTGCAATTGCCATACGTTTTGCATCTGTTGCGGCATTGACATACTTGTTAATGATTCCAGGTCTACGAGCTATAGGTGCTGCTGCACTTATATGGATAGGTTGGAAATTGGCTTTCGATAACGGAGAACATGATGTAAAAGCCAGCGATTCATTTTGGGGCGCTATCTGGACCATCGTGGTTGCTGACGCTGTAATGGGTATTGATAATGCGCTAGGTATTGCCGCAGCAGCTCAAGGTAATTGGATTTTAATTATTGCAGGTCTTCTAGTAAGTGTGCCAATTATTTTATTTGGTGCTGGTCTAGTAAGTAAAATTTTACAACGATATCCAGACGCTGTGTTCTTAGGTAGCTTTGTTCTTTTTATTGTTGCATTTCAAATGTTGATAAAAGAACCTTTACTTGAAAACTGGTGGAACGGACTAGATCATTGGGTGTTAGCGTCTCTACCTTGGGTAGCAGGATTGACCATTAGCTTTGTTCAGTTTAACAAAGCACGTTTACACATTACTAAAAAGTTTTTATTTAAAAATAAAAATTAAGGACCATTGCCCTGTGTAACTGTTACACTACAACCTGATAGGTTAGCACAGGCCTGAGTAATATTAATGCTCTGAACTGTGCTACCTTGCTGTGTTAGATTTACAGTATTAACGCCACCCATGTTGATTAAGTTAACTGTGGCTTTGTGACTAGCAGAATCTTTCTGTAGGCCTGTAACACTATTGCCATTGCCTGTTAGGTTAATGTCAAAATAATGACTGCCTGTGCCAGTTTGTGTAACGTCAAAGATATTATTGCTTCCGCCAACTACACCAAAGAAAGTTTTTTCGTTATTACCTGATTGCTTTAATGTGCTTTGATTATTGTTACCAGTAATATCAACATAGGCAAAGTGACCTGATACGGCGCCACCGCTGTTACTTTGTTTGACAGTGAGTGTATTGCTATTACCATTCATGTTTACGCCTGTATAGTGCATGCCGCTATCGGAGGCATTGCCCATACCGGTATTTTCATTTCTTGCCTGCCACAATGTAATAGAGTTAGCATTACCAACTACAGAAAATTCAATTAGATTTTTACCTATGACGGAACCTTGTTTTACATTAACATTATTATTATCGCCATCTATGATAGCGTAGGTAGATCCGCCTAGGCCTCCAATTTTATTGAAGCTGCCGCTTTGTTCCATAGTAACAGAATTATTACTGCTACCAGTTTTTACTTCTAAGTCAATATAGTTTCCTAACTGAATATTAGCCACTCTAGACTTAGCAGCATTTTTATTATTAAGTTGGCCAGCAGTTATACCATCACTTTCAGGCCATGTTGGTGTGCTGCCGCCACCTCCCCCTGTAACGGGAGCATCACTGCCTGCATTAGGAGGAATAGGATTAAATGGTTGACCGTTAAGTTCTGTTGTGCCTTGCAGGTCGTCTATGAACAGGATAGGACTTAGTGCCGTATCACCTAAATTAAAACTGGCGAATCCTAACACATAAACACCATCAACTGGTACAGTAATAGTAGCTAACTGCCATCCAGTAGCACCGTAGCTGTCTGTGGCATAGTTGCCTGTTCCAGGATTGGTAAATCCTAACAGAGCATATCTTTTTTGGCCGTTATTTAATGTTGGTGTTTTAGAAGGATCACTTGAATGTGTCAGTGTCATAATACTGCCATCATTAAACGGCACATAGTCAGTACTCATATACTGCCAAGCAATAGTATAAGTCACTCCTGCTTGTAGTGTAACTTCTCTTTTAGCCCATGAAGCATTAGTAGGATTAGAATTACCACCTAGTCCCGTAAGATAATTTCTAATAGCAGTAATTTCAGTAGATGTTAGGCCTAGGGATCCCATAGCTGTATCAAACATAGGACTACCACCGCCTGCCTGTATGGCCATCATGTATGTGCCGTAGGGCTTAACAGTCCAAGTTTTTCCGCCACCTGGCTGATAATTAGTCATCCCAGTTGATACTGTAACTCCGTCACCATTGTCGCTCCACGGTGTAGTTTTGACTCCTCCTGATCCATTGCTAACTGTCCAATTGGTTGTATTACCAGCTTCAAAACCTAGATTAGGATTATTGGTATTTGGTGAACAGGGATTACAAGTTGTTGTAGGCGGTGGTGGCGAAGAACTACTTGGAGTAGTTGTAGCTGTCTGACCTGATGATAATGGGACAGTAGAGTATGTTGCGTTGGCGTAGGTATCAGCTTGTGCTGTAGTTGGATTTAACGTACCAGTCCAGGTTACACTATCAGTATTGGACATCCCACTTGAACCGCTGAATAGTTGACCTGTATTGTTGTCGCTGCCTACAAAAAAGAAATAGTCAGGACCCATGTTGACAATCTTTCCCGTGCCAATAGTACCTGCCACTGTTCCGTCGCTGTTATAAACTTTGCCTTCATAGGGGAAATTTGAATTTCCTGTAAGGCTAAACTGTACATATTGTCCTGGTTGCCATGACCATTGTCCTGCGGTCCAAGGAATCTTGTACATGGTTCCTGGTTGTTTACTATAGATTTGACAGGTAGTGGTAGTTAGACATGCATTAACATTCCATTGGCTATCTGCTATCTGACTTTGACCAAATTTGATATCAGTCAAACCTGCATGACTATATTTGCTAGCCAAGACCATACACAAGGTCAAAGACAAATAAGTCCAAAATTTTGTGCTCATATATTTCATCTAAAATTCTGATTAATATAAATCTGTCCTTGAGCTTTGGCCCCTCCAAAGATCCAAGTTGTGCTTTGCATATCTTGTGTAACAGTGACCTGAGCTTTAGTGTCTAAAGGTAATAAAACGTTGGCATAGTTTCTTGAGTTAGGGCTAAGACTTTCATAACCCCAGGCTACCTGTTGTGTTTCACTTTTATCTTTCCATATCTTTTTTACGTAGATATTTTCTTCTTCCTTTTTATCTGTTGATGCTGAAGCTATAGAAATTTCCTCTTTATTTTCTACCTGTGCTACACTGGTTTTAGTATCTTCAACTTTTTCTTTTTCCTGTTTCTTTTCTTTCTCAGCGGCCTTAGCACTGGCTACTTTTTCGCCATCTTCTTTAGTTTCTTCTTTCTCTTCTTTTTTATCAATATCTTTTTTAGCACCAGGAACACCTGCGGCCGCAGCAGCAGCTTTTGCTGCCTGTACAACGTTTACTCCACTCATAGTTTTTGGAGGAGCTATCTGTAAATTATTGCTTATAGTTGTGCCAAATAGATTTACAGTAATTGGTGGTGTAGGTGCTGCGCCAAGTGATTCTACTAAAGTGGCCTGATAAGGTTTGTCTAATGTCAAAAGCATAGGACCACTTTCAACATCAATCTTACCGCTAGAGCAACTGACACCTTTTACTGCGCTAGTTTCCCAATCGCAACTAGGCATAAGGATAATCATACTTGATCCTATTTCGCTAACACTCATTACAAAGTCTGTACCCCTTACCGCAATAGAGGCGGTAGGAGTTTTAATATTAACGTTCTTAGGGTCTTTGGCAATAGCACCTGAAACATACCTAACTGTGCCTGAAGCGGCTTTAAGGCCAAGTTTACCAGTGCCCGCTTTAGGGTCGTATACGAAATCATCAATGATAAGTGAACTATGCTCAGTGACAGAAACTTGTGTGTCGTCTTTGAAAATGATTTTTACTTTACCGTTTTTAGTTTCAACGGTATCATTTTGTTCAACGACTGTTCCTTTGACAACAGCTATGATCTGTTTGCCACGCTTAATCTGGGCAGAGCCGGTAAGCTCAGTTACCGACCCTATATTTGCCCATGCATTACTAGCTAATAACAGTCCAGCGATTAAGGCGGCCACTCGCATAGTTGGCTCCTTAATTCTTCTGCGTAATATTAAAAGTACCGCTGTTTGAAACTGCTTTAATATTCAACACATTGTTAATTGTGCCGCTTTGAGCAATTGTCATGTTGTTGCTGTTGCCAGCTAGGTCAACCCAAATACTACTTCCTGTTGCACCTGTTGATGTTTGTGCAATGTGAAATGTGTTTGTGTCACCAACAACTTTCATTGTCTGTGTATGCTTGTCGCCCACAACATCAATGTAGAATTTATTTACAGATCCTGCAACATCGATAGCACTCTTGATGTCATCGCCTGTGCCGCGGAACTGTAGTTCGTTGGAATCACCCACAAACTTCCAGTTAGCGTCTAGTGCCTTACAACCCGTTAATGCTGTTCCATTTGTAGCATTACCGTATCCGCAGGCAGCATCAACCTTGTTGTTGTCACCTGTTTGTTGGATAGTTACAGTTGCGCCTTGTAGTGTACCTGTCATAGGATTGACTACTTCTAACATGATTTCATTGCTTGCGCCTGTTTGTATTGTTACAATCTTTTGATCGATGCCGCGTAGGTAAACAGGACGAGACTGACTACCAGCTTTGTTGCCGCTGCCGTCTTGTGTCATGTTGACATTTACGTTGTCGCCACTTTGATCAATAAAAATTCTATTTGTAGATGCTTGATTAAGTGCAGCCACAGCGTTTGGACTCACAGTTACCATTGATGGAATAACTGGTGCCTGTGGTGCTGCCACTGGTGTTGTCTGTGCCATTGCAACTGGTACTAGACCAGCAACTACAAGTGCAATTAAAGTTTTTTTCATTTTTGTTTCGCTCCTAACCCGTTAGGTCATTTGTTATTATTATTTTTGATGTCCCCAGGTGATTGGTACGCCGCTTCCGCTGGTTGCGCTTGATGCTGGAACATTCTGTTCTCCATCACCTTTACTGACATTGGACTTCCTCTGTGGACCGGGTGCAGCCTGGACTGCTCCTTCACGTGGGGTTTCCTTCTGAACCAACTCATTTGGCTTCTCCTTATACTTCCACAGCCCTTGTCTTTCGCCTTTGGCTATTAGTTCTTTAACTCCAGTTTCAATAGCTGATCTAAGAGCATAGTTTCCTGGCTCATTGAATGTTTGACTTGAATCAAGTTCAAACGCTCTTGTTGCCTGGTTAAAGAACCTTAGGGCTGTGATGCCATCGGCTGTACTTAACAGATTCTTTTCTACTGTTATTGTTGTTAAGATCTCTCCTGTTTGTACGCTAACAAGTCTTAGACTTATTACAACGAGATCTTGTGTGTATTGACTGTAAGGACCTATGCCAAGATATCTAGCACCGGTACCGCCCGTCAATGTATTACTGTTATAATCAATAATACCACCTTCTAAGATAACGCCTGCCAGTGTCATAGGAGGCAACATCTTAGCATTTGCTCCGTCATAGATTTCTCTGGTCTGCTTGATCATCTGACGTTCTTTTAATAAGTTGTCTAGGCCAACACGTTCAACAACTGTGAACCATTGACGATTGCCAACTTCAGTTAATGTTCTAATCAAATAAGCTTCGGCACCTTGTGTTACTGCTGTAGAAAATAAACTTAGTGTGTTACTTGGTTTACGCTGTCCTGTTAGGTCTTTGAATCCATATACAGCTACGGTAATTGGAGGACCGTTTGGTGCAGGAACATCTGCAAAATCTTTATTAATAGATTCGCTTACCTTAGCTGGCGAAGCTATTGTTGGTTCATAAATTGGTCTTACCGCTGCACATCCTGTTAGTGTTGCTACAGCAATAGCTACTGTTGTTGCTTTTAATAATTTCATGATCTACCCTCAGAAGCCAAAGCTGGCAATTGGCACCTTAATAGTTGTTACTGTTCCCTTAGGATCGGTAACTGTTAGAATAACTTCTGTTGGTGTCTTTACCCACGATACTGTATTACCATCTAACAAGAAAGTTCCTGTTGAAGGATTTGTACAATCTGGTATACTTGTGCCATCTGGACGAGCACATTGGTTTCTAAATAAGTTATTGCTTAACTGTGTTGACAACTGAGCGTAAACTTGGCTTTGAAATAATGCCATAAATCTATTCAATGGCGTATTCATCAATTCAGCTTCTGCCTTGGCAATAGCTGCCTTGCGGTCTGCTTCAATTGCATCTTTACGTGCCTTCTCAATTGAATCAATTGTAAGGGCATGACTTGACCAACCTTGTCCGCTAAAGGCTGGATTTTTAAATTGTTGGACTAATTCAGTAGCACCAGCGGAAGTAGCCGCCATGATGCTACAAACAATTAGAAATTTTTTCATCGGTTCGCTCCCGGTTTGTAGCTATAATTATTTATAGCTGCGGGCTACCGATTAAAACTGTACTAAATTAAAACACCAACAGGTACCAGACCATTACGAGGTAACA
>JACCDO011916827.1_pt1 | contig 10242 bp, 4 predicted proteins | sample 7446101 | NCBI WGS metagenome assembly JACCDO01 (sample SAMN15323440, study PRJNA562643) | freshwater metagenome | isolation source: river surface water | place: USA:Blue River Watershed | collected 2017-08-16
CGCCGGAACACGACCTGAGGGCTTCGTTATGGTAACAAGAATTGACCCCGATGTCGCAGCAAGATGATTATTACGTTTTTACTTCGATCCTGCATTATATTTAATTTCTATTGGGTTCGTTATATATGAATGAGTTGATTGCTTAAGACGAATAATTCGTTACGCGATTGAATTGAATTGAATTGAATTGAATTGACTAGTGAACACATGAATGTAGATAGTTTAAAGTAGCGATAAATCTGTTGGGTACACATGGCTTTTTTATAGCTTCATCGCTCGTTCAACGTACACATGACGTATGGGTTGAGATAGCTACGCGATATCAGTAATTAAAGTCTGTGAAGTGTGTGATTTTAAACAAAATGGTGAATATGGAGACGATACTGCAAGAAAACCTAATTCGATAATGGCGTGGTTAACATTACATTGGGCTACAGTTTATTTATTAGTTAATATCTAGCTTGACATGACTGTAAAGCGTTGTAGTAGAAGTCACAGTTTGAGGCATTATTTTGATTGTTTTGTAAGCATTCAAAAAAAGCCTTTTGATCTATGTCACATGGACCAGCTGATACTTGATACTTTGGTATTTCAGTTTGTTGTGGGACAGGTGCAGGAGCATGATTATTACTACCACCTCCCATGACTGAATCGACAGCTATAAATATTAATATCGTGAACAAAGTGAAATATAATAATAAGCGTAATAAGTGCATATATTGTACCTGTTCTAGCAACAGATGTACCGACTCCCCAAGCAAATCCTTGAGCAACCATGGAACCTAATCCACCCATCATTCCCCCAGATTGTTGTGGTGCAACAGTTTGCATCTGCGAAGATGCTGGTGGTGCTTGTCTAGCTGGTGGTGGTGCTTGTCTAGCTGGTGGTGGTGCTTGTCTAGATGGTGCAGATCTTGAACCTCCTGAACTTCTTCCTCCCTAAAAAATAATAATATTCAAATAAGCAATTAACATAAGTCAAGATCAAGAAAAATAGAGCAACATTTAGTCAATCCTCGCGCAATAACGAACGGGCGACTGACGTGGTGACGCGTGCAAAGTACTTACTCCTCGTGGCATTTTTCTTCTTCTTCTTCTTTTCTTTTCTTTTCTCTCCTCCGAATTTTGCCAGGTGTGGTAAGGGTTTCCGAGTAAACGGATCGTTACTATCGGAGAAGACAATTTGTTAAAATTGAGTGCATCTCAATCACTTCAATCGTTTTAAGTATAGATTTGCCATCGACTATTTAGTATTCGTATGGTCACGGCTACCTTGTCGGTTTCTATTGTTTGGTTGGAACAGTTTTATTAAATGTCAAAGCTATTTAAGAAAATCAGTAACAATCACATCGTCATGATTTTGTAGAAGTAATAGTTATTCCTTGTAATTATTCTTTTAGACATGTGGTGGACCGGTGAGAAATTTATTTCATGAGAAATCGTAATCCCATTGGAATCGTTGAGTCAGCATACAACCTTAGAAATTACTCTTCTATGACTACGTTTTTGCTGTCTCGGTTGTCGACCATATCGCTGGTACTAGTGCTAGTGCTGGCGGTCGTCACGGGATCAACTCGATCTCGTGCCAATATTCGGTCTCGCATGAGACGAATGTCCATGGTCCCGGATACTGCGACGAGTGCATTAAGTGAGCGTGTGTTTGAACCACTTGACGTGGGACCTGAGATCTATGCGGGATCGATAATTGCTGTGTTGCCCATTATATACGCTACAGTTTTATTTACTCAACGAGTAAATACACAGAGAAATTGTGAAGTTTGCAAAGGATCGGGACTTGTCTATCAATCCAGCAAAGGAAATCCACTGAAAAGACCACGAAAATGTTTAAATTGTGGTGGTTTCTTACCATTTATAAGCTGGAAATATTTTTTCTTCACATCTTTTACAGATCCTGGCAACGGTGGCGTTCTACTATTACCTCGTAAGACGAAAGAACCAGTTCCAATAGTAGAAGATGATGAGAGCGAATAATGTAAATGAATATAATTAACTGTACAGCTTATACTTATAATTGTAATTTATATAATGACGATTTGTTGCTTTTGTATGCATACAACTCTAATGGGTGCGGGATGCTAGTATAGGCAGACGAGTCATATGCCGCATTTAAATTAATATCGCTAACATTACTTAGAGAAACAACTGAATTCTGCCAATTAGAAATAGTAACACACGAAGTATCAGACGTTAATAATGGCTCGCACACAATACAAGCTTCATCCAACGTCAAAGGTGGAATGAAGGATGTTGGGGATACTGTAATTGCCTCAGCTGCATTTTTCACATTTATAGTACATATACCAGTGTGTAATGCAAGTGCGCATGTCGATCCCTTAAACGAATGAGAATAAACATTTGGGCCAAGACAAATACGTGGATGCATGTATATCTCTTTAGGTACCAGTGATGCCTGTTTACTACCAGTCAAGGTAACATCAATAGCTCCACTCATAAGGTAATTGATACGATTGCCGACAGAGTCAATGCTATATGAAATGAGTGTTATTAATACCCACTTGTTGTATTTTATCATATGCATTCCTTTTATTTTCATGATGGGACCAGCATACGTGGTATCCGAAGGAAAAGGAACTAACGCAATTTTTGGAATGATCAACTCTAGGATAGGAGTAATAACTTGATTGATATTACTCTTTGGCGAAGAGTAGGAAACCCGATACATTTCAACAGAGCTATTACCGTCATGTATCGCGAACAGGGTATCATCGTAGGCACAACTAGCTAGTGATAATTTCAATGTTTTTGAGAATAATTTCGACATAATCTTTGATTGTCCGCCACTTACCTTGACAATGGTAGCTGTGACTGTACCGTCGTCATATAATGCAACGATAATGTCACCGTTGCACAAGAACAACACATTAGACACAGCAGGACTCTTCTTACTCACAGTAGCACTGCCTCCTTTTGTTACTTTCTTGGCCAAGGACTCGTGATAACTATTACTGATTGATCGTATGACACGCATATCAGTACTGTCGTATACCGAGACTCTCCCGCATGTTGATCCAACTGCAAATAGACCAGCAATTGAAGTGATACATGTTGCGTTATTGACACCCGATGGTGAAGGAAGTGGCAGCTGTACACCACTAATAGTATTGAACAATATCAATTTACCACCTTGCACAACGACTAGTATATTCGAGTCTGGACACACGGTCATGACCGCAGGGACACGATTAAGCGGTGGGGAGTTTAATATCACACACTCCACATTATCGCTGACGGTGTCAAGAGTACCAATACTGGAATTTAATATAGTATTATTAACCGTGGGGATGAAGCCGAAATAACCGTGGCCATTTGTCACCAAGATATCCGGCGCGTTGCTGTTTGTCTGTCGCAGCAATGGTATGATATGGTCAGGAGTAAAGCTGATACTCACTTTGTACAACAATGATAGAGTAGCCGTTACTGATTTGGAGGCTTTAGCATCGAATAATATAGAGAATAGTCGTATTGACATGGGGAAGCCAATAATGAGACATAAATTGTTGTTGCTAGTAGATGCGCTGTCGCTATTCGACAAAGCAATAGTCTTTGGATGTCCAGAGGAGTGAGATGGCAATGTGGTCTCGACAAATGTGGGCATCAATGTGGTGTTATTGCCACTATCAAGTTGAATCAAGTACGAGTACAAGAGGATGAGCTTGATACCACCGAAGGAGTCTAGCGTTGCAACAACAGATGTAGCCGAAGCTGGCACTCGACCGGTTGCTGCTGCTACATCAACGGACAAAAACGGTCCTTTAGGACCAATATCCTCACTCCAAATAATCGCCGAATTAGTTCCACTTGACTCTGTTGGTGCAAAACTGACCAATAATATCTTTGAATTAAACCAAATGAGTGCCATAATCACCTGATTGCTCACTACTTGATTGGGTAGTAATTTGAACGTGGTCATGTCACCGCGGAATACCAACTGCTTGCATGAGTTACGTAATGCTGCAGCAATTTCACAATTCAATATTTTATCGGCAGGAATAAGTGATACCACGATACCATCCGTCCCTACATTACTCATGGGACCTGTACTATTTGGAACAGCAACAACTAAACAATCATCTATTAACCAATCAATACAAGCGACACCTCGGAGTATCGACCCCATGCGAAGTGTCACTCCATCCACAAATCGCCATCGATTTGATTTCTTGTCGTTGTACCACAACAAGATCTCGTCGCATAATTGATTGTCGCTAATTTTATTATCAAGGTAGCTATCACTGGTAGTGTTCGAACGTACAACAGCTGCGGCAAAGTTACCGCTTGGTGACAGACTGGTTGATAATACTTTTTCTAATGTATTTGGTGAGTCCTTTGGTTTTCCCAAGAAAATGTCGTAACCGCCATCAATATTTTTGATTATGATATTTTCACCATCGGACACGAGGATGTTTCTGCTCTTGAGACTGATGGACGGGATAATACTGTGCTTCATAGCCAAGGTGTGCACTTTACTACTTTGTGTACGTTTTTCATTTTCTCGTATGTATTCCATCTCGCGTTCGAGTATGAATGCCATCGGATGCCCTGTTGACGCTGAGTCCAACGAGGAAATAGAATCGAACACGGTTGGTGCTACAATATTGCTTTTTTTCACGGCAGTTAATGACTGCTTGCTGGTTGGTTTAACGGATACTGACGGCTTCACCTTCGTACTCGTCTTGGCTGCTACCTTCTTCACTACTGAGCCGGGACCAGGGTTGCTTTCCTCCCATGCTGGTTGATGGCGATTAAATTTTGGCGATTTCTTCTGTCCAATTATTACTTTTGGCTTGTTATCATCTCCGGGCGGTTTCAATGCGGGCGATACTTGCACATCAACATTGTTGGCAACAACGGGTTCTGCTACAGTCTCTGGTGCAGGTTCAACGGGTTTTACCTCAACAATCTCTTCAAAATCAGTGACCAGACCACGATTGGGCACTTCTTCACCAGTTGCTTGGACTTCCGCCATAATTTTCGTGATATCTACCTTGTGCGGCGTGTAGTTATTCAATGGAGTGTCTTGAATAGCAGGTGATTGACCATCTGACATGCGTTGTAACCTATCAAATTTGACATTCCAAACGGTTAACGATCCATTATTATCAATACTAATTACCTTGCCATATTGCGTCAAAGGGCACACTGCAACGATACTACCAGGTTGATCTTGGTACATTTGTGCTGCGGACAATGATAATTTTTCACCGTGGAGAGTCTTATGACGAGCATCAACAATAACAAGCGAATCGGCAGTATCATCATTACTCACGACACTTTTACTAGGAGCTTTAACAGCCATGAATAATACACCAGACATGGCATCTCTAGCCATAGAACGCGGAGTACCGAAGTCAATGCGACGCACTAGCTTCTCATCCCATCCATTACTTGCTACTTTCTTCTTCGTACTACTTCGGGCACCACCCGATAACGTTGCAAACATATGGTCGTTAGGTAAATCTAACGGCAAACTAATGATGTGTTTATCAGTTGTGACAATAAGCGCCATTCCAGGCTTATCATCGCAGAACGCGATACCCGTCACAGGAATATTATTTGCACCGCCATTCGTAAGACTATCTAGAGCTATCATAAAGGACGTTTTCCTATTTTTTTCTTCTACTGCAGGGTCAGCAGGGGATATCCACGACTTTACTGTGGCTGTACCTGGTAAAGAAGGGGATGCATTATTCGCTGGTGTCGCAGGAGAAGTGATTCCTTTGTGTATAATAGTGAAGTCTTTGATATGGTACACAACAATAGACGCCAAGTTGGATGCAGCAATTGCCAGATAAGCCTGATCTCTGGACAAGGCTAACTTGAGCGTACTAATATTACCACTCACTACATTCACACACTTGACTATCTCATGAGAGTTGTCTGCATCATAGATGACGATGTTACCATCTAACCCGGCGGTGATAAGGAACGTGTTATCATTTGTTTTAGCATATATTATATCCACAATAGCACCACTGTGTTGCTTGCGCTCAATTATAGTCGTTGTAGTTTGTACATCGAACAAACGCATTGTTCCCGAGTCAAACCCTACCGCAAGAAGATGCTCCACAGGATGGTACGCAGAGCAAAGAGGACCGTCGATAGGCGACGAAAATTCAAACTTTTGTTGTGCTGACATTAAGTCCCATAAGCGGATAGTGCTATCCTGTCCAATGGTAGCAAACTCAGGACCTTGAGAGCCTCGTGATGCGACATGCACAAGTGGTCCAACATGTGATCGTAATATGGTGGTATATGAATGCTCTGAGATGTCTAATACACCTAAAGTACCACTTGAAGTACCGACACATAATTTACGGCCATCTTTACTCGTAGCTATTGACGTCACACTTGCTTCGTGGTGCGCTTCAAGTAAAAAATCAGAAAAATCTAATGGCCATACACGTAACTTACTATCTTCACCACCGGTAACCGCATAACCACTTCGTATAGCCAATGAACGGATCGGACACGAATGCAACTGATAACTGCAGATTACCTGCTCTTTGGCGGAGTCGATCTTTAACAGCAACCCTTTGTTCGAAGAGACATAAACACATGGCCGACGAGGGTCCTTGGGTGCAGCACCTGGCTCGGAATAAAACGCAATGTCATTAAAGATTAATCGAGAAAATTCATTCAAATGTACTGGTCTACCAGGTAAATGGCCTTTTCTCATGCGCCAAAACCTAATATTTTCACGACCACACGTGACTAATCCGTACTCTTCAAATGGAGAAAAGGCAATTTTATTAATGTGGAAATCAGATAATTGTCGTGCGATTATCAGCCCGCCTGTAGCGGTATTGGGATTAACAGAAGCCGCAGCAGTCGCAGCCAAAATCACTGGTGCAGGGAACACCGCACCCTTTTCCATCAATAAAAGTTGTAAATCCCACGTAATTATAGTCAAACGTCTCTGATTGTCTGTGCCTACGGTGACAAGCATCGAGTTATCTGGTGAAATCGCAACGGCTTGTATGCTATCCGAATGTGGTTTCAATGTTAAAACCTTTTTGCCGTCGTGTAAATCCCATAAAAAGACAGTGCCATCAGCACCACCATCACACGATATCATGTAACGATGATTAGCTGAAACCTCTAACAATGTAATATTATTACTGTGACCGCGGAGGAACGCTTGCTTATATTTATCATTAATTGCGCTAGTATAATTGGCGTTTTTGAATGCTCTCCACAATCCAGGTGCTTCAAGTTGTGTATGTTCTTGTGCAGTGCCATCTACATCAATCAACACTATCAATGATCCACTGGAAACGACTATCATTTTTCCTTCATAGAGGAGTAGCGACGACCCGCCAGAATAGCCTAATATTCTCTCAAGCGACAATACGCGATCAACAAGACTGGTCTCGGGGATTGTTGGTCGCACGATCGAACCGGATGGTGTACACGATTGTCGTTGCTTTGATTGAGATGTGTTCGTGGTGATATTATTCTTCGCATTTGAGCTATCCATATTTGTTGTGAGATTCAAGTTTGCATTTTCGTTGTTGTACTTTTCTTGCAATGGAGTATTTACACCAACCTTACCAGTGCTCAATAGACTGTCATCTTGGCTTACTTTCAATCCTAATTTACTATAATTAACTGATAATGGACTGCGAGGGTATGCAGTGCCACTGGCGGATAGCGGTCTTCTACTAATAACATTTTCAGTCTTCTCCTTGGATACCGAGAACAATATCGATGTATCGGTGGATAGAATGTCATCATTAATACTGTATGTATTAGTATCTGCTTCATTAATTGGAGATGCAATATCAGCGGCAGGTTTTTCATTTGGAGATCGCACAACTCTACTAGCTAGTGCAGCAGTAGTTGCATTCGTATACGACACACTTCTATCGACTATGTTTGGTGATGGTGCGACAGTATCATATAAATCAGATATATTAATCCACTTTAATTCAACATCAGCTTGAGCTTTAATTGCTAACTCTTTTGGTACGTAGGCTGATAGAATCTTGTCACTTGTAACAACATCTCGAACTAGCAAATTTGAACATAATTGAATTGAACGAATAGATTTTAATCTTACAATATCCGATGAGTTACTAATGACATTATTCCCACAATATTTCTTAATAATTTCATCAATGTCTAATACTAATACCATCCAACCATCGTATAACGGCATTGGAATACGAATACTTGCACCCAGGTTTCTAGGTTGTAAATCTGAGTATATGGTACTTAGTGATATGCGTAGTGCCTTATCATTGCTAGTAATTAGCTCTAAATGTAACGTAGCTATCCTATTTAATTGCTGCATTTGAATATGCACAAACTTTCCGGTAAGATTCAATCCCTTAAACTCGATGTAATTATTCGCTGAAACCTGCCCTTCTATGCGCATGCAAGGGCGCCCTATGGCCTTATCCATGACATCCTTAACTTCTCCTACTCGATCCAGCACCGCCAGGTCACATCCTCCTTGGCGCAGCCTACTCTCAGTAAACAACGAGAATGGGTGCCGATGCAAGTCGCTCAGCATGTTTGTGCGGGTTAATGAGTGAGTATGTAAATGTGGAAGGATTTGTATTTTTTACTTATTTTTCAAAAATTCAATTTTTTGACGTTCCGGTTTTGCATGTTGAAACTAGTATCCTTCGATATTTTGGATATTGAATAGAAACCATTTTTAATTGGATGCAAAAGAGATCAAACAAGAGTAGCAGAAACAAAAATGATGTACACCCTATTAAACATAATTGTAATTACAAAGGAAATGGTATGCATCTGGTTTATCTCGATGCTCGGCGATACCCGTAATGATTATTGGCGCTTGAGAAACGTTGAAATATTCATAGAAAATAGTCGATTCATGTACTGGCATTTGGGCCGGATCGGATAGACCGGCCGTGGGAAATCGAGTAAAGGAAAAAATACGTACAGCACTACTAATTATATGCATTTTAGCAAGATACGGGATATTATAGTGTAATACGTACCCGATAGAGTCAACCCCAAACCAATATCAAACAAAAAAATAGGTAAAAACAAGAATATAATGCCTAGTATTTTGCCGCTACTATTATTGCTCGCGATTGGAGTGTGTGTGGTCACAGGATACGATCGCGCGAGAATAAGATCACTTTACATGCAGAAAGAGAGCAACAGCCAGCCTCGCTCGCTACCACAGCATGTACAGAGCACGTTGAGCCGTCCGGTGGCTGTCGCATTGTCCACTAGTGCATTAGTTGGTTCGTTGTTTGCTGGGAAAAGTAATGCAGCGATTAATGGATACTCATCAGGCAGCATATCTGTGCCACCACCATCGATTAGGCCGCAATTATACTCCGTTGAGTACACAAATCCTCCATGTTTGCAGCCTAGAAGTAAGATTGGAGAAACTGGAGCATTAAAACGACTTAGTAATGTAGACATATTATTAATCGGTGACCACAATAGTGATACCGATAGAGCATTCGAAGCTGCCTTATTGGATCGAATGATCAAGTCGAATTCCAAACCTATCACAATTGGAATTGTTGATTTTATAAATAATGATAATGATGATAATGTACAATCGTCACTTGACGAGTACATACAAAGTAGTGACTCTGTGGAGACGGCAGACGAGCAGTTGTATAGCACACTGAAGTCGAGTGTATCCATTGAGACATTCAATTCGTATAAACCATTGCTACATTATGCGAGGCTACATAAATTGAGATTATTGTCATTTGGTACACCAGTATCGATTAATAAAAGAGTGCTAAGTAATGGTCTAGGTGCACTAAGTGACGAGGAAAAAGCAATATATGTCCCAGATACTAATGGTTTCGTAGAAAGTGTGAAGAAGCCCGGCTTCCGGCGGTATACCGACAACGTAATTATTAATTCTTATGCGAGTAAAAATATTGATAAAAATATTACTCCAGAGCAATATTTCTCGCTGCGGATATTGCAAGATGAAGCAATAGCCGCCAAGGCAGCAAGTTACTCTGCTTCTCACCAGAACCAGTTGTTAGTACTGATATCTCCATCGGATCGGGTCATCTTCGGGTATGGTATCTACGACAGAATTAGGCGGTATCAAGAGTTGAATAAAGTCGCGGAGAAGACGACGAAAGAGACCGAGGAGCCAGAGAAGCTGCTGTCGTTGATGATTAATCCGACGGCGGCCGATTCCTTATCTGTGATCAACCAATTACAATTGTCACTAGGTTACGGAAA
>JACCDO012185323.1_pt1 | contig 10242 bp, 5 predicted proteins | sample 7446101 | NCBI WGS metagenome assembly JACCDO01 (sample SAMN15323440, study PRJNA562643) | freshwater metagenome | isolation source: river surface water | place: USA:Blue River Watershed | collected 2017-08-16
GCCGTGTACATGGATACCAACACTACTATCAACGCCAGCACTAATAATACTAACCATACTATACTCACGATATTAAATGAGTCCGATCCGCATGCGTAGTTATCGCCTTCTTCATCGTGTAACGCAGCCAGCTGCTGAGGTGTGCAAGTGAACATGTTGCCCGTCAGAATACTTACATCACTAGTGCCACTCAATGACGAGGGAATATCACCGCTGAGTCTATTTACCCTGAGGCTTAGGCTATTACTGACATTGAGCGACGGTGATAGGTACCCTACGAACACATTGTAGCTCAGATCCAGCGTATTCCAGCCATGAGTCTGGAACGCAGGCGGTATTGATGAGTGCATTTGATTGTTTGCGAGCACCAACTCTTTAAAGCTAGTGCTCAAGGTTACATTGGTAGGTAGCGCGCCCGTTATGCCGTTACCAGCCATGTGCAAGGACTGCAGATTTCGCAGGCTATACAGGCAAGCAGGTATATTCGATACCACGTTGAGCTTGGTAGCATATATTGTATCAACAATGTGGATAGGCAGCACTTGCCGACAAGATGTTGAGCTGTGCAGGCCGTCCAGTAGAAGGTACTGCAAGGACAAGCTGCTGCATATATCGTCTGTAAATTGTACCGACAGACAGTTTATGGATGCATCGAGCACTTGCAGGTTCGGCAGTGCGAACAGTGATGCATGCAATGCTCCTGTGAACTGATTGTTGGATATGTCTAATATCTCCAACGACTCCGGAAAGAGGTTATTAATGCTGCCGGTAAGTTGATTGTTTGCTACATTGAGGTACACTAAGGACGAGATATTGCGCAGGGACGGGATGGGTCCTTCAAGTCGGTTTTCGTTCACAACACAATATTGAAGCGATCTAAGGGTAAGCAGCGGCGACAGGTCTCCGGTTATTGCGGTATTGTGTAGATCAAGATATAATAATCTATTCATATTATTACTCAACGGCGACAAGCCTCCGGTTATTGCAGTATAAGATAGATCAAGATACAACAATCTATTCATACCACTCAACGGCGACAGGTCTCCGGTTATTGCGGTATTTGATAGATAAAGAGTTTCTAATGCAGGCATATCACTCAACGGCGACAGGTCTCCGGTTATTGCGGTATCGTGCAGACTAAGATACTCTAATGCAATCATATCACCATTAAACGGCGACAGGTCTCCGGTTATTGCGGTTTTAGATACATCAAGATCCTCTAATGCAATCATACCACTCAACGGTGACAGGTCTCCGGCTATTTCGGTTGTAGAGAGTGTAAGACCTTCTAATGCAATCATATTACTCAACGGTGACAGGTCTCCGGTTATTGCGGTATTGTATAGATAAAGATACTCTAATGAAATCATTTTCATCAATGGCGACAGGTCTCCGGTTATTGCGGTATTGTATAGATAAAGATCTTCTAATGCAACCATATCACTCAACGGCGACAGGTCTCCGGTTATTGCGGTATTGCGTAGACTAAGATACTCTAACGCAATCATACCACTCAACGGCGACAGGTCTCCGGTTATTGCGGCATCATATAAACTAAGATACTCTAATGCAATCATATCACTCAACGGCGACAGGTCTCCGGTCATTGCGGTCTCATACAGATCAAGGATTTCTAATGCAATCATATTACTCAGCGGCGACAGGTCTCCGGTTATTGCAGTATTGTGTAGATAAAGAGTTTTTAATCCAATCATATTACTCAACGGCGACAGGTCTCCGGTTATTGCAGTATCAGATAGATTAAGATATTCTAACGCAGTCGTATTACTCAGAGGCGACAGGTCTCCTTTTAGTCGAAGATTATTCTCCAGAGTTAATCGCACCATCATTGTAAGATTAGTCATATCAGATAAATATCCGTCTAGACCGTATGCGCTCAAGTCTATTCCTGTAATATGACAAGCACTATTCGATGTATAGTCACAAGTGATTCCTTGCCAGCTATCCGTGCAAGGATTTATAGTGGCCATTGCATCATCAAACACCCATTTATATCCATTTATTGAAGAACGAAATCTCCAGTGCCAATCAGCCCCATTCAATGCATCATACATACTCTTTAATGCATAAACCTCAGATATAGACATATTACAAGTCACATTTTGCATTATCAATGATGGTGACAACACTTGATTATTATAAGAATAATTACTAATCAATGATTCACTACGTTTGTTTGCAATAGATTTTCTGAAACTTCTGCCGTTTTCATTGCCATTACGAATGACACTGATCTTTGTCATCATAGTTTTGTCGTCATCAACAACAGTATTAGTAGCGAGAAAGCCTTCTGCACACATCATATATTTAATAAATAATAACAAGATCAACACATCTAGATTGAGCCAAATCATTTCTGTTAAACTACAGACCAGAATAATCCTCCGCGCTAATTATATGCTACGATATACTAGCCACGTCGTTACAGACATAGGAGGTCGGGACTTCTTGGCAAAGATCTAGACTAAACTTCTGTCTTAAACCTTTATGCTTCCACCGAGCGGCAGGGTCTTGTCCACAGATTTCCTAGTCTAGAGACCTTGGCCAAGCTGCAAGGAGTCTTGATTGATGGAAGACAGGGAACGGCAATCCTGGTGTAGGAATCGCAGTCCCTTCCATTTCTGCTGAGAGATCCAGGGAGGAAGAGAGGGAGTTCCGGATTGTAATTTTAAAAGCATCAACTAGCATAACTATTTAGCAACCAGTGAAAGAATCATCAATAGTCCAGTAACTGCTTATAATTACGTACCCTGTACTAAATAGGTAATTATACTTCTCGCAATCCCTATGTTGCAGGAATACCTTGCTGAGGGTGAGATGCTTCTAAGCTACTCTGGAGATATTTATACCTTAACTTAATCAACGGTTCTGCGACTTAACACGACGTTAAAACCACCCAGAAACCTCAATATTTGACTCTTTATCTGTTCCGGCACTGCAAGCTTCCTTCGGAGAGAGACCCAGGGAGAAGATATCATCGCGGCACGTGACCTGAGAAGAGGAAAGAGAAAAGGTTTAAGACTCTAACTGCTTTCCCGTTCCAATGGATCAGACATCGCAGAGCGAAAAGATTTTACAAAAAGAGAAATTTGATGAAATAATTCAAATATTACTATCCGCTGGATACTTCCGCGCAAGAATAAACACATTAAGTGAATTCGATAAAGTTGTCGGCGGTTTGTGTTGGTGCATCACATCATCAGGGGAAGACGTTGATGTTGATATTCTTTTCCAAGAGAATTCTACTATTGGACAAAAGATTACTTTATCTGAAGCAATAGTAAAAGCATTAAGAAAGATGAATTGTCCTGCGCAGATACAACCTCATCAGATCCAGGGTGGTGTTGGTGGCAGTGACTACCCTGCTATTCTGCCTGTTATCGTATGGTTAGTCAAGAAGTTCTTTGAAATTAGACAAATAAGAGAAGCTCAATTACGTGCTGTTTCAGTGTTTCAATTTGGTAAAAATTATCAGTTACCAAGTGAAGACTCTATTGATGGTGTTTCCAACGATTTAAAGAAAATCTTGAAGAGGAATAAAGCGGTGCGCTCTTATCGTCGTAAAGAGGGTAAACACGAGTCCGAGATTACAAGAGTACATTCTTGCTTGCTTGAATACGGTGACTCCTTTCTATCGAATACTATGAGTGACAGCAAGGATTCCCAGGGCAAAGTGCGCATATCTGTGAATACTGACTCGTCTATCTCACTATCAGGCTCCGATTTAAGTGGATTTGAGAAAAAATTAGCTCAAATGGCAAAAGAAGCACAGAAGGAAGAGGCGCTGTTTGCTGAACACGCAAGTAAGGAAGAGGCTGAATTGATGCGTCAAATGTCCCAGTTACAAGGCGAAGGTAACTTAAGTGGGTCGCAGGTAGGCTCTATCGTAGGGATTGGACACGATGAAATCGGCACCGCATCTGCTGCATATTTGGCAGATATTGAAGAAGCAAAGAAATTATTAGATGCTAATTTAGCCACCGGAAAGCTGGGACAGTTGGCTTCGTACAAGCGACAGAAGCAGAACTTGTTGAAGTTGAAGGAAGAGGTAGAGGCGAAGGCCGCCACTGCACAGAGTGCAGTGACTTCGATGCTAGACAAGTTGAGTATAATACAAAAGGAACGTGATCATGCGTTGGAGTACAACGTGGGATTGAAGGCAATGGTTGCCAAGTTGACCGAGCTAGAGTTGAGCTCAGGACAGCAAGAGGAGCTGGCCATGTTGAAGCGTTTGATAATAATGAACGAGTCACTAAAAGCCCAAGAAGCGGCGTTCAAGGCTTCATGTAAAGCGCAATTACAAGATTTACAAGAGAAGATTAATAGTTTGGATGAAGGTGGCGACAACAGTGACGACGCCAAGAAATTTAATGATATTGAAGACATGCACAACAAGATGCTGGCGAAGTACAACCGGTTGCGCCAGCTGTTGGCTGAGACGAACCTAGAAATATCCAATTCTAGTCGTATTATTGACGATATTCCGACCCGCACAGAGCTGATCCAGTACGAGCGCCGTTTCGTCGAGTTATACTCGCAAGTAGCATGGAAATTAGAAGAAACACGCAAGTATTATGCATTGTATAACACGCTAGACACCACGTTGAACTTCTTGTCGAAGGAAGTCAAGCTCCTCAACAGTATTAGTGAGAACTTCAATGATGCGATGACCAGCACCCAGACCAAGGCAGAGTACTTGAAGCAAATAGACCAGATAGTCCGCGGTGTGGAGGACTCGTTAGTGCGTCAAGAAGGCATTCTTAAAGGCAAAGAGAAGACCCTCGACGAGCTCAAGAGTAACCACCAAAACCTAGTGGATGAGCAGCGTCGGTACTTCAAGGCCGTGAAGGATTTCCAAGAAGAGTGTAACAAGAACGAGTGGCTGAGCAACAAGCTGCAGTCGTTAGGAGTGAACTAGTTATTCTGTCAAAATAAAATTGAATTTATATTTATTTAGTTCTTTCTGGCGACAATATAATCTGCAATACCTAGTAACGGCGCCGCCTTGGCACCGTACACACTCACGGCAGCTTTGGCTTCATTGACAATTCGTTGCGCCTCTTTTTTACTCTCTTCTAAACCCAATAACTTGACGTATGTTGTCTTATTTACATCCATATCTTTCCCGGCAGTTTTACCAAGCTCTTCCGACGTTGCAGTGCAATCAAGAATGTCGTCAGCTATTTGAAATGCTAAACCAATCTTCTCTGCATATACTTCACATGCAGCAACATCAGCTGCTGAGGCACCTGCCAAGATTGCACCAGCTGACACACTTACTTTCAACAAAGCAGCTGTTTTGTGTAAGTGAATCCACTCCAAATCCTTCAAGGTGACACCCGCCTTGTTTTCACACTCCAAATCCATGACTTGTCCACCTGCCAATCCAACTGCACCAACTGAAGTACCAAGTCTTCGCAATACTTCAACAAGTCTTTCAGCAGGTACATTTTTTGTTTCCCTTGCAACATGCTCAAATGATGTCGATAACAAAGCATCACCAGCTAAGATAGCAATATCTTCTCCATACAATACATGATTAGTTGGTTTTCCGCGGCGTAAATCATCATTGTCCATAGCAGGTAAGTCATCATGAATTAAAGACATAGTATGAATCATTTCCAATGCAACAGCTGTTGGCATTGCCATAGCATCATTACCGCCAAACATTTCACAAGCAGCTAGACATAAAATAGGTCTTATTCTCTTACCACCTGCCATTAATGAATATTTCATACTAGATATAATCTTATCTGTATTTGGTGTTGTCGAATGAAGAGAATTGTCCAAAGCTTTCTCTACAATAGTCTTCTTGCTATCTAGATACTGCTGTAGGTTGAATGATGTAGTAGTAGCGTGCAAGACCATTTTCTTATACTGACGTTTGCATGTTGCAGAAGCATAACCTTCAGTTGTTTAGTAAGTAAGAGATAAGTTTGATATAGAAAAAGAGCATTTATATATAGAGGAGGAAGCACTTACCATGTACATCTATGATGCACAAGAAGTGCAGCAACAGCAGCAACTCGATCCACAGCAGCATCATGATGACTCGGATTGACGATGAATCACTCCAAGGCAAGGCGGACCTGCAAGAGTAGAGGACCGGCGGTGTAATTCCCATAGTAAGAAGCAAAGAGTACAACTCCCAGAGCGCGCGACTCAGTCCATAACAGTCTTCACTCTCCTTCTCTATTACTCTTTTATCCTCTTTAAACGGGGAGTGCGGATTGCAGTTGTAACCCTACCTAGGGACCTGCTACTTTGGCTTGGCGAAGACGTATTGCTTGAAGGTACGCACATCACGGACAACCCGTTGATACGGTCATCAATCGCATAGTGTAAGTGTCCCAACTACTCACTCACCCACTCGCTTGCTAACTTTTCTCCTTTCTCTCTTACTTGTCTCTTGTCTTATTCACTCGTTTCTCGTCGACAATATCTCTCACACTACAAAGAGGACTTGATTTGCACAGATCCCACTTACTTCTTACCCACTTCTGTCGCTCTCACTTATTATTCACTTTTTACAATTGTTCTTTATCCAATCCCAGTCACTTTCTCTGTCTTTGCTGATTCTCAATCCTCATTCTCACTCACACTTACTCATGATGTTGATTTCAGTAGGGAATATGAGCAATTACACAGAGATTCAGAGCCAATTGGTTCAGAAGATTAATCTCGACCTTACCGAGGGTCGCACATACGAGGCATCTCAGTTATGCATGAGTTATATTGCCAGAAAGAAGGATACACTAGGTAAAAAGGGCATATCCGACTTAATTTTTCATATTGCAGGCTACTTCTGTACAAACAATGGACACAGTGATGCGGGGACTATCATCCAGTGGTACATTGAAGACGGCGCTAGTAGAGGTACATAAGCATTATTTAGTTCATTCACTCAACAGTTATTTATTCATTTACATTTCAATAGATCATAAGTTCACATTTCCTAACGGGGAAATCACCGCCGAAAGCCCTTGCGACATCAAGAAATTAACGGATTTATTGGTTTCTCTGAAACCCGTTGACGCCGCTGGCATTGTCAACAAGGTATGCGGTCCAGTGCACATGATAGTATTGAAGGAGACCTCCAAGACTGGCGTATCCGCACCTTTAGCATCAAGAATGGAATTATTAGAACGAAATTTTGCTAAAATATTTGAGGCTTCACTCAACTGGTTTAACGCGTATAAATGCAACTTGAGACTGAATAACATCGAGCGCGCAGCCAACAACTTGGACTCCTGGTCCAAAGAAGGATACTTGAGCGAGCGTCCTTTGTTCTTCGGTCGCGCTGTGCTTGAACTATTATCAACTGGTGCTATTGAGAAGGCAGCGGAGCTAGTGAAACACTCCAATCCTTATATTAACAATGAGCCAGCAGAGGGAGGTGGACCATCTGCCGCGGCATACGCAGTGTGGCATGCAGCACTTATTGCCAGCGGTCTAGCCTCGATGGAGCCTAAACCACGTGTCGACAAGTACAGAATATTCAGTATATTGAACGAGCGATACCGCAATATACTCGGCAACGTCGACTACAGACTAGTGACTTTGTTCGACAAAGTTGGAGAGAGTTGCTTCAACGTAGTCCGACCTGAGTCACAACATAACCCATTCTCCTTCCTTCAATCCATGCTCGCCAATACCAGTTCCAAGGGCGGCGCCTACAGCGACTTCGTCCCTCCAAAGCCTGGCCAGGGCGGACTCCCCGCTGGTCTTGACATGAACATGATGTTAAATATGATAAATTCCATGCAGAACACCAAGCCCAAGAAGTAGTTATTACACTAGTAACATAAATATACAGTCTACAGCACCTCTCACTTCAACTTCAGGATGATGTTGTCTTTGCTGACCTTCCCGGGATTCCGCCGTTTCCTTGCTGCTGCTTCCACGTTTTGGAGGAATCCAATAGGACCTAACGTGCAAATGTGGTTGATGATGACCGGCGGCGCGAAGCCCCCGGGATCCATCTGCGTTATCATCGTTAGCTTGCACTTCTTGCTGTCATTTTTTATTGGTTCAATGATATTTGCAGCCAGAATAATCTGCGCTCGCACATACGTAGACGAGACAGGCGCTGCGGCGTGCTGCATCGCCCGGTTTAGCACCACAATAGTCCCATCTTTCAACTTCCGCGCATGAATTGCCGTGACAAAATCCCGGGGTTTAAACGGGAAAATGGGTGGCGTCGCCGTCCAGGTAACCTTGGTGGAGTCACCGATTGACTCGAGATCTTTCCCTCGTAAATAGAAGCTGTTATACTCCGGGACCCGTGAATTGTCAGCAAAAAGACTAAACACTGCAGCAGGAGAAGCATTGATGATGCCAGAGCACATCACACAAGCATACTGGGAGCCTGGCATCCCGGGGGGCATGAATTTCCTCCACACCTTGTACCCACTCTCCTCCTTGAGGAGCTTCCAGCCCTGCTGGGTCTGCTTCGCGGGATCGATTAGTTTCAGTATTTTATTGAGTGTGTAATCATTCTGTGATGTCACGTAGTAGCTGGCTTGCCGCTTCACGATGAGATCCTCATACAACGAACTAGTCGCTTGTATGCGATCCTGCAGCACCTTCAAGGCTTGATCCAGCTTCAGCATCTGCTCGTCGAGCCACTGACTGCCCACGTTTTCTAGATTCTTCAGGTTTGACTTCAACAGCTCCGTTTCCTTGCGCACTAGCCGTTTGTCGAGTGTATTTTTGATAATTTCTTGTGATTTTATAGTGATTTGCTTGGCATTCAACGCCAATTCCTCCTGCAATTTGTGGTAGTCGTCGAGGGCGACGCGCACCGAATCCTCGGCGTTTTGGACCGTTTCTTGCGCCGACAATCGCATGGAATCCCAGTTATCGCGCAGCTGAGAGCCCACAAATCGACTGTAGAACGATTGGACTATTCGTTCATTCTTCTTCATCATTTTTCTTCGAAGTAAATATTTCTGAGAGACCGCCGAGGCGTCGCTAACATGCTTGGAATGAGTTGCGAGGAAGGGACTCATGCTCTCGTTGTAGAATTGCATGAAGTTTTCAAGGGATTCATCCATAAGTCGAGGACGTTTGTATTCTAATGCCTTGACTGCCTCTTGCTGTCTCAACAAAGTGGCTGACATGTCCTCATATAACTGATTAAATGCCTTCGTGTAGGCTTTAAAGTCATTTTGAGCGTCAATTAGCACTTGCTTTTGATCAGATCGGAACGTATCAATGTATTTACCCACGGCATTGTTGATAGTATCGCGGTATTGACTCAACGAAAGCTTACGGAATTTCAGTTCTATAAAAGTATAAAGTGAGTGATATACCTTCAGAGTATATGAATGAAAGAGATACCGTCTGCTAGCTCGCTAATTGAATTCGTAATTAGATTATAACAGGAGTCAAGTGGTGATCCTTTAACACTAGTAACAGCATTATTAGCTCTAGATTTCGACCGTGAACTACCGAATCTAGCTTGTCCTAACTGGACACATAGAAGCATCAGCAGCAACACGCATAGTAGACACGACATCATCCGAACAGCCGAGTTGCAGCTGGCGATGATCTATGATGTCACAAGTCACTTGTATTAAGGCCGGGTCCTGGTCTCGATGAGCCGTTAAACTGGCGATTAAAAAGTAAGTAAACAAGTTCTATCGCAGACGAGGAAGAGGGCTTTGGTCGCATTCAACAGCGAAGAGAAAACTTAGTCACTGAGTCCTCGGTGGTGCTTAATCCACACCCTTTCCTTACACCGGTGAATTCTTTCTTTAGGGTCAAGTGCGCATGAGTCCTTGTGGTCGCTCAACCATCGAGAACGTCTTCAGGTCTAGTGCTTTCTTGAGAAGAGAATGGGCATCTCGGAAGGTCCTTGTGCAAGCCGTTACTCTACTTACAACTGTGACTTACCTACTACGCAGTGAGAAGGTCGAAGAGTTCTAGGTCTAGTTTTAGTTATGTAATAAACAAACAAGCTTGTCTGCGCTGACACCAGCAACGCAACAAATGTAATAATAAGCGGTCTCACCGCCTGCCTGTTCCGTTGATTCAGATGTTGTTGGAGGCGACCGAGGCGTCGACCACAGCGGATTCCACGCCGTACTGCTCTGGCAACTCGATATCGACCTGTTTAACTGGCTCCTTCTTCTCCTTGGAATCGCGTTTCACGCCGCCAAAAAAGAAGTAAGCGATACAGCATAGCGGCAGGATCGCAATTAGTGCAATCAACCCATA
>JACCDO010446008.1_pt1 | contig 10241 bp, 5 predicted proteins | sample 7446101 | NCBI WGS metagenome assembly JACCDO01 (sample SAMN15323440, study PRJNA562643) | freshwater metagenome | isolation source: river surface water | place: USA:Blue River Watershed | collected 2017-08-16
CCAATCGTATGCTTAGGATTGTAGTTGCGCGTATTTGGATATAACTGAGAGGCATAGAGTACATATTTATATAAGAGTTGAGGGTCTTTCATAATCCCCGCAGAATAAAGGGATTCTTTATAGAGATTGGCAACACGCGAAAATGACGCTTTATAGGGATACTCATTCATATGAATATAGTGGTCTTGTAAGACATTCTCTAAATCTGGATGTTCTTGATCATCAAAGAAATATACATTAGAGGGTGTAACCCGCTCTTTAGGAGCATGGCATTCACCTTCTATTAAAATTTTCTGAAGTACTCTCCATGTTTTATCCGCGACACCCTCTTGAAGAGGTTTTATGTATTCTTCTTGACGAACTGGATGATGCCAATGAATACAATCGCAAATTAAATCATCTCTTCCAATCACCGCATGTAAAACATCGCGTGCAAAATGAAGATTGGATAAACAACCATTATTACTGTATATTACAACGCCTTCACAGAGTCCATTTTGTTTCAGTTCAACTAGTTTTTGAAATACCTGGATCATTCCTGGCCGAAGTATTCCAAGTGGATTGTTTGTCTGTTCTTGTTGAGCAACTAAGTGTACAAACATTGAATATGCGTTATCAATATAGGGTACAAGTTCGGGCGGAGGAGAAGTAGCAATTCGTTTTGATGTCTCTGTGGGAGACCGTGTTGTTTCTCGTCGCAAATCGTATAAAAAATAATGAGGGGTATGTAAATTCCCCAGTGTTTCATCTAAATCAAACACAAAGTAGGGCATTCAACCTACTTCGCAACCTACTTGGTTTTTATATCTTTCGTTTTTAGATTCTTGAGAAGTTGTCCCTGTGTAATCATGCGGCTGGTGATGCACATACTCTCAAGCTCTTGAATGAAGAGCTTGCTCGCATACGGAATTTGTACTGCGCTAAATTCAGTCGCATTCCCACATCCGCGACAGGCCCAGATATTTTCTTTGGGATTTGCGATGGCAAGAAGACCGCACTTGCGACACGTGTAGCATGGGAAGCCATCGGAACATTCAACGAGGCGCTCTTTTGTAAATTCTGCGATACCGTGGGCGCACACGGCATCACGCTCCATTTCACCGAATCGAAGCCCACCTTCACGCGCGCGGCCTTCTGCGGGCTGGCGTGTAAGCATAACAAGCGGCCCTGAGGCGCGGCTATGGAGTTTGTCCGCCGAGCAGTGGCGAAGTCGCTGATAGAAGACAGGTCCCATAAAGACATTGACTTCCATTTGACGTCCATTGTGACCATTGTAGAGGATTTCATCGCTGTGAGGATGAAGCCCATAGTTATCACGAAGAGCGGCAGAAATCGTATCAATTGTACACTGAGAATTGAATGGAGATCCATCGCCAAGTGTACCCGCCTCACATCCAAGGCGTCCAAGAAGAGTTTCCATAAGGTGCGCGATCGTCATACGCGAAGGAATCGCATGAGGATTGATGATAATATCAGGAATGATACCAGAAGCCGTCTGGGGCATATCCTCTGGATTGAGGATGAGACCACACGTACCTTTCTGACCGTGACGCGACGAGAACTTATCACCAATCTCAGGAATACGATCCTGGCGCATACGAATCTTCACGAAACTGTATCCTTCTCCATTGCGATTCTTGAAGATTTTGTCAACCCAGCCAGTCTCATTGTTGCGCATCGTGCGCGAGACATCGCGGTACTGTTTGGCGCCCGTGGGAAGAACCATACCTGTAGGAACACGAAGAGGAACGCACTTTCCAATAAGAATATCATCCGAATTGACATATGCGTTTTCAGGGACGAAGCCATCAGCTCCAAGCTTAGAATAGTTGCTGTGACGGAGTTGTTTTGTAAGAGCAGGATCCGGTTTACAGAAGCGCTCCTCTTCACCAGACGACTGATTCTTCTTCTCTTCATCCTTGTAAGTGCGGTAGAAGATGCTGCGGAAGAGGCCACGGTCAAGACTCGCGCGATTAATAACAACGGAATCCTCTTGATTGTATCCAGTATATGTGGCGATCGCTACAATAACATTCTGACCACTGAGCATTGTATCTGAGCGATAGAATTTGCTCATATAGGGGCTAACGAGTGGAACATTGGGATAACAGAGAATATGGGACATTGCGTCAAAGCGCTCGCGGAAGTTGAGTGCATACACACCCATTGCTTGCTTGCCCATCGCAGACTGGTACGCATTACGAGGAGATTGATTGTGATCAGGAAAGGGAATCGTAGAAGCAATCGTGCCAAGGATGATTGATGGATGAATTTCCACGTGCGTCGTATCTTTTTTACTGAGCGCATCCTCATGTGTCATTGAGATGAAACACCCCTCCGTTTCACCAGGGTCAATATATTCTACAAGATTCTTCTTGGAAGGCGTCTCCCAGAGAAGCACTTGATCCCATGAAGTGAGTGCTTCAAGTTGTTTCTTGAGCATACCAGTCTTGTCGGCGAGGATTTCACGAACTGCGGGTCCATAGAGAAGAGGGCGGATGAGGCGACCAGGTTCCGTACTAATCCAGAGTTCACGCATATTCATTTTCCAGATGATGCTTGTATGGATATGAATAATACCCGCCCGCTTTGCCTTGCGAAGTGAATCAACCGTCTCGGCGGTCTTTCCACTCGGCACAACACCCATCCAGACGCCATTGATAAAGATGCGCGTACCATCATGCTTCTCTTTCGCAGTAGTATCTTCAAGGCGTGCAACAGTACCGAGACCTTTGATAAAGTCGCGGACAATGGTAGGATTGCTCGCAATACTGACAATCGCAGTCGTCGCCATATTCTTAACAACACCTACACTATGACCTTCAGGAGTTTCAGCAGGGCAGATGTAGCCCCATTGAGAGTTGTGAAGCTTGCGTGGAGGAATGAGTTTGCCCGTCTTTTCAATTGGCGTACTCGTGCGGCGAAGATGGGAGATGGAACTCGCAAAGTTGAGGCGATTGAGAACTTGCGAGACACCGATCTTTGTAGGGCCACCCAGTTTAGCAGAACCGAAATTACCCGTCGCAAGAGATGAGCGGAGACCAACATCAATGATAGTGGACTTGATGATTTTATAGATGTTGCTCACATTGACAATGTCCTCAAAGTTTCCGCTCGCCTTCCAGGGGCCAGAGTGGATTTCCTTGCCGAGACTCGCCTTGATGTCTTTGACCATCTTTGTGCTAAAGTAGGTGCGGAAGAGATTGGCAAGAAGGAATCCAGGAAGATCAACACGTTTATTGCTATACCCATCACGATCATCATTTGTGATACGGCCATAGGCAACCTGGAGCATTTTGCGCGTCATATGGGCGAGGAGGCATGCCTTCGCATAGTTTGCTTCAGGACCGCCAACGTGGGGGAAGAGCTCCTCATTGAGGATATCCTGAACGACAACAGGACGCTGATTCTTGATGCTCCAACTATTCATATGTTGGGTAATCCATTGAACCGCCTCTGCTTGAGTACGCGCAACAAGACTTTCAGTCATACTATCATCAAAGATAGAGTTGTATGTACTATCAGGCTCAGGTCCAAGAATGAGTTGAAGAATGTCAAGATCCTTTTCAACACCGAGGGCGCGAAAGAGAATAAAGAGCGGAATCTCTTGCTTGACACGCGGAATGCCCGCACGAAGAAGCATGATACTGGGATTCTTGGGGTGATAGACAATCTTGACAGTATTGCTCTTGGGCACCTGTTCATTCGTGGGGCCAATTGCTTTTACTTCTACAACTTCCCATTCCTTGGCAGAATTGCGATTGTTGCGGAAGACAAAGGGCCGATTCTCAGACATGCGCTCCTGGGAGATAATGACACGCTCGCCGCCCTGGATGATGAAATACCCACCAGGGTCCTCAGAACACTCGCCGAGGACAGACGGATGGAGATAACGCTGGTCCTGGAGGAGACAGTACTTGCTTCCAACCATGACTGGAATCTTTCCGAGATGGACGTTGGGAAAGACACGAGTCTTGGTCTGCTTAATACCATTCTGCGTATTGTCAATGTAGGTTGTCTTGACACGAACATCAACATAGAGCGGCGCAGCATAGGTAAGATTGCGGAGGCGAGCATCGTTCGGCATCATGGGTTGAATTGAACCATTGTTTTCAAAGATAGTAGGCTTACGAATGGTGACATTTTCAAACTCAAGTTGAACATCATATTCATATTTCGCATTGTGTTGAGAAGGACCTGCTTCTTGTGCATTGTGACCCATAAGCGCATTCGCAGCAGATGTACTAAGGCCAGTCGCAGAAGCAAGAGCGGAGCGAGGTCCTGCGAGAGGGATCTCAGGAGAACCGCGCACCTGGATTGGCGAACTCTGTTTGATAATGAGTGGTACTTGAACTTCTAGAAAGTCGTTGAAACTTTCAATCTGATGGGAGATGATCTGACGCCCCTCGGATTGTTTGAAATAGAGATCCAGCAGGTGCTTGTGTGAAAGAGAAAGAGACATTTGTTGCTCTTTATAAAGGGTCTGTACCTTGGAAGTTGGAGAAACATCTTGCCAATTTTTTACCGAGGACATACCTTACTATATTCATGTGTTACGTGTTTAGGTAATTTTTATTATATATTTTAGAGAATATTATTCTATGAAATATATAGATATGGACGGAGTTATTGGTATTCTTTTCTTACTCCTTGGCGCGTTTATTGGTGTTCTTATCTATCGGTCGCGCAACCAACCAACAACTATTGTACGCGAGGTAGTTGAACAGCCTGTTGAAATACGTACTACAGAATCACCACTGCCCTATTGGACACACTATGGATTACCCGATTACTGGCCTACATACTTATCACCCTATTGGTATTTTGATGTTCCTTATTATGGTCCCATAACTGGTTCCGGAGGATATTATAGGCCTCATAGTCCATGGGCAGGTGGTCGCGGCAATTATGCACCCCATGGATGGGGTGGACATGGGCCGATTGGTGGTCATAGCGGGGTTGCGGTTGGTGGCGGAGGAGGAGGCGGCGGTCATGGTGGCGGTCATTAAGAATCCTCAAGTGTCTCAAGTGCCACAATAATCTTCTTCAAATCGGCCCCCTCAACTGACCCAATAACCTTCCCATTCTTTATAAAGACAAACGTCGGCATGGCTTTAATGGCAAATCGCTCTGCTATCTCTGCCGAATCATCAACATTGACCTTGAGAAACTCAATGGTCTTGAATTCGCCCTCAAGTTCGGCAAATTTGGGAGCAATCGTTCTACACGGCCCGCACCAATCAGCAAAAAAGTCAAGTACGACTTTTTTATTGGTCGGAATTTCAGAATATTCTTCAATGAGTTTAACCATTCTATCTAGGACTAGTAATAAATTCCGCTTTAGATTACTGCAGAGTAGGCCTCTTAAAATAAGCAGCCTACGGTAGATAGACATCCAAATGTCTGATGAGACGAGAGAGTTCAAAGTCACCGGTCAAGCAGCTGACGCTTTAACGGGTGGCGGTCGCCGTCGTCGCTCCACTCGTCGCACTCGTCAATCTGGGGGTGACAGTACGGGCGCTTTGACGCAAGTCAATGCGGATAGAGTTTCTATGGGTGGTGAAACGGGTCAAGCTATGATGGCACAAATCCAAAATGCTCTTAAGATGGTTGGCCCCAATCAAATTCAAAAGGGTGGAGATAACTCTGGTGCGTTATTACAACTTGCCTCTGTACCCTCTATCAATGCGGCAGGTGTAAATATTCCTGCTGAAATCCAAAAGTCAGCACTTACAGCACTCAATGAATTTGGCCCTGACAAGCGCATTCAGCAGTTGGGTGGTCGCAAGGGTCAGCGTGGTGGCGATGGTATAGCGGGTACAATTCAACTCTCTTCCTCTAGTGCGCCCACGCTTCCCGGTAATGTAGTGACCCCTGTTATTTCTGGCATTAATCCCAGTCAACCAGCCCCTGTTGGTGGTGCTCGTCTTGTACTTGCGCCCCCCAAGCGTCGCACACGCATTGCCTTGAAGGCGAAGAAGATGCGCGGCGGTTCTGACTCTTCTCAAGAGGCTATTGCAGGTTCCAAGCCTATTGTTGGCGGTGCCCACACACGCAAGGCGCGCAAGATTCACCTCCGCGTGAAGGGTGTTACGGCTCGTCTCGCCAAGGCCAAGAAGGCCAAGAAGCAGGCCATGAGTGCGTCTCTCTCAGATGTCAAGGCGCGTTTGGAGGCCGCAGGTGTCATCAAGAAAGGCTCAAAGGCGCCTGAAACGATGCTCCGCAATATGTATGCGGACCTTTTGATTACGAAGAAGGGTTTGTAAATTGTATATGAATATGAATATTATATTAGTATTTGTTGTATACCAATATAATATAGACTGTATAGATAGAATGGCAGCCCCGTCCGGTAAATTTAAATTCCGAGCAAATGCGCCACCATTTGTACCAATAAATATACAAGAAGCACGCAATAGAAAACGTAGTCAAGCTTTGAGAATGGCAATGATACATGATCCAACTCTCATATCATCTCTTGGACTTGCCTCAAAATCACAACATCCCTCGTACAATCCAAATATACAGGCTGCTTATAATTATCTTAAAGGTCCTGAACGTATAAGAAATATTATAGATACATATATTATGATTCCATATATTATGCCATTTCCACCAGATGTCTTGGCAGAAATTGAACGAATTCTTTGTAAAGATGTGCGAATACCATCCGATGATTTTGCTGAGATATTTAACAGACTTATAAAAACAGGTCAAGTAGCTGTTGTGCGTAGATTGTTAAAATGCGATACTCTAGTACGTACTGCAAGAGAGAAATATACACGAGCCGAATCATTTAAATATAATGCATCTACATTGTACCATTTTTTGGATGATAGTATGATTGATATTGCAGAACGTTTATATGAGATAGGTATAGATATTAATTATCGCTCAGATTCAAAACCTGGTATGTACACAATAGGTGCGGATACAATACCAAATTATACTCCGCTTGAACAGGCCATTATAAATGTACAACCTGAATTGGTAAAATTCTTTTTATCAAAAGGAGCGACTCCTCCAACAAATCCTGATTCATTATTTCATGCAATTATTCCTATTGGTTATAGTAATATACAAGAAAGAATACAACTAAGCAAACGTGACCCAGAATATATTGATAAATTAAAAGCAAAAATAGAAGAGATTTATACTCTTGTCCCAAGTTTAAAACAAACATTAAATGTATTGATTCTAACGCGTGATGTACCAGAATACCCAATTGAGAAAAAAACGATTCTTACACGATTAAATGAGGGTTTAGAAACTAGTATAATTATACACGCACCCTTATATAGACAAATGATCAATTATTTTATCACTAAAATAACTACAGATGGTGCGATTGAAGGAAGTGAAGTAGAACAAAGAGGTGGAAGTAGAAAACGGAAGCAGTCGCGGCGCCATATAAAAACTAAGCGATCCCGTAGAATCTTGACACGGCGTCTAAAGTAAATTCACATACTCTACCTAGAATTCTGCCTCTCTCCCTAAACTATGGTCCACAGTCACAATTTTTATGAATTATACCAACAAACATTTCAGAAATACACGGAGTTGTACGGCAAACAGGTGTGTGTATTTCTCCAAAAGGGTTCATTCTATGAATTCTATGGACAGCAAGATGCGAAAACTTTACAGCACTTGAATACCGGTAAAGAGATTATTGATTTCTTAGGAGTTGTTTTACACACGTATCCCAATGATGGTCCGAATGGAACGACGGGGCATTATGGCGGTGTCCCCACGAGTCATCTGGACAAATGGGCTGGAAAACTCACGCAGGCTGGATGGACTGTGGTTGTAATAGATGAGATAAAGAATGGTACAGGAGTTGTGAGCAAGCGTGAAGTTACACAGGTTCTATCGGCTGGGACTCACGTTGCCTCTGCTGAGACTGCCCGTGCGTTTATTCTTGCGGCCTTGTGGCTCAAGGAGCGTGCTGCCACTTCAGGACAACCTCTTGAGTTTGGTGTAGCTGCGGCAGATCTTACAACAGGTCAAGTATATTTATATGAAGGTGTCGCAACAGGAACCATTCATGCGTGGCATACGGACGACCTTCGTCATTTCTTCCAGGTTCATCCGCCAAAGGAACTTGTTGTACAGATTCCAGCTGCTCTCGCAGATATTCAGTATGACATAGAAGGACTTCGCCGTACATTTCATATTCCTTCTGCGCCCATTCATATACGGGTTCGCGAACAAGCTCCCCAGTCCAACGCTCTTGACCTGCCGACAACTCGTGAGGAGTATATGCGTCAAATGTTCCAACCTCGGACTGCCCTTCCACTCCGCACGTGGCTCCGTCTTCAGACGGATGGCTCAAGTCTTCAAGAGCGCGCTCTAACATCTCTCTTGCGTTTTGCTGAAGACCACGCACCCAAACTCGCCTCATGTCTTCAAGCGCCCCAGGTATGGCATCCCACGCAGAATCTTCAGATTATTAATAATGCTCTTACGCAACTGAATCTTATTGGAAGTACGCCAGACCAGCAATGTGTAGAACATCTCTTTGCGACTCCTCAAACTGCGATGGGAAAACGCAGTCTTACAATGCGTCTTTGTAGCCCTGTGGCAAACGCAGAGGCAATTCGCGCTCGTCAAGAAGAGGTCTCCTGGATTCTTGATTCGCCCAAACACCAGCAAAAGGAAATGGAAGCCGCACTTTCTCTTATGTATGATATCGCTCGTCTTCATCGCACAATTGTACGAGGAACTATACAAGCAGCCGATGTATTACAGCTTTTCCAGAGTTACAAGTCAGCGGAGCATCTCTGGTCGGTCCTGAAAAACAGCCCCTTTGTAGCTGTGGCATCTGTATCAGAAACTATTCAGGAAAAAATACAGCAATGTCTGGCTGAATTTACAGCACTTTTTGACACTGAAAAAGCTGTAAAAGCACAGGAGACTCCAGAAGAGGTAGGATTTTTACAGACGGCAGTCGGACCAAAAACAGCAGACGCTGAAAATCGTATCGTTGGAATTTACAGCAAGGCCAGTACCTGGCTGAAAAATCTTGCTGAATTCTGTAAAGTAAAACCAGACTCTGTTTCGTACAAGCCAACTGAAAAGAATATGTTCTGTATTCATACGACAAAAACTGTACAGAAATCAATAGAACTCGTCATAAAAAACGCAGTGACTGATTTAGACTATCAAAAGCGTGACTATAGTAAACTTACCTATAAGACTCTTACGAGTGCCGCACGAATTGAACATCCAGCGCTGGATACATTTCAGGAGGAACTGGATTCTGCCAAGAGTCTTCTGGCGCGCATGATGGCTGTAGAAGTCCCTGCGGCCTGTATTCAATATCTGTCACAAACACGCGAGTGCTGGCAACCGATTGAAGACTGGGTTATAAATGTAGACCTCGCTCTAACGATGGCAAAAACAGCTCAGCAACAAGGATGGGTCAAACCGACCATTCTAAATACGACAGATTCTACAGAGCCGAGTCGTGTAGAGATTGAAAATCTTCGCCATCCCCTCATAGAAGTACAAAAGCGTCAGAGTAAATACGTGACACACAATATTTCTCTGGGAGGCCAAGACCAAGGTCAAGGCTGGCTTTTGTATGGCATGAATGCGTCTGGAAAAAGTTCTCTTATGAAGGCAATTGGCCTCGCGGTTCTCCTGGCACAAGTGGGTTCATATGTACCTGCAACTGCGATGACTCTCAGACCGTTTCATCGCTTGGCAACCCGCATTCTGAATCAAGACAATCTGTGGGCAGGTCTCTCATCATTCGCTGTAGAAATGTCAGAGCTCCGTGAGATTCTACAGGTGGCGGATCATCAGACGCTGGTTCTGGGGGATGAGTTATGCGCAGGGACGGAATCTATTTCAGGGACTGCGATTGTTGCGGCGGGTATTCTACATTTACACAAGGCTGGGTCGCGATTTGTTTTAGCGACGCACTTACATGATCTTATGAAACTAAAACACATAACAGAACTTCCAGCTCTTCGTATTTTTCATTTACATGTTGAATATGATAAAGTCCGTGATATTTTAGTATATCATCGTACGCTCAGACCTGGAGCAGGTTCGTCCATGTATGGATTGGAAGTTGCCAAAGCGCTTCATTTACCGACCGATATGATTGATATGGCCTTTCAAATGCGGCGCGAAGTACTAGGGGAGGCAGCGGTAGAAGACGCAGCCAAGTCAGCGTGGAACAATGACCTCGTGCGTCGTATGTGTAGCGCATGTGGTGAAAAGACAGTGAGGGA
>JACCDO010766161.1_pt1 | contig 10241 bp, 6 predicted proteins | sample 7446101 | NCBI WGS metagenome assembly JACCDO01 (sample SAMN15323440, study PRJNA562643) | freshwater metagenome | isolation source: river surface water | place: USA:Blue River Watershed | collected 2017-08-16
CAGTGTGCAGGGATAAAAAGCGCGGTTCCAGGCCGTAATTTTACATCGAGGAATTTGAGTTGCGTCACATAAGGAGAATCTGCAACGGTGAAGGAATCTGCAAATCGTCCCTGCCAGGCCGCCGGCATGTACTTATCCTCCTTCGTGCTCATCATCGTCACCACCACGCTGCCATCAGTGGGAAACAGCAAGGTCCATGCTGCGCGTTGCGTATATAACCCACGCCCTCCAGCCCATACCTGGATATCGCGAGGAAATAGGAACGGTATATAAGATCGTATACGAGGTAATACAGGCGTCCATATTTCGTCTAACCACGGTTCAAGAAGTGCTTTACGTCCATAAATGCTGGCCATATGTTCATGCCAAGGCATCTGCGCATCTGCACCTGCAGCTGCAACCCAATCTGCTAACTCCTTGAACTCGGCCCGCTGTCGAACATCTGCGGCCGTCCAAACAGGGCAGATCGGCGTCGAACGCAGAACAAATGGCGTTCCCTCCTCTAATAGCTCCCCTAATCGATCTGCTTGCGACCACTCTATTTGATTAAGCTTGTATTCTTGAATTGTCTGCTTATAGAAGACAGCACCAAGAAAAAATAATATACAGATTATAAGAATCCAGATAAGCATGCCGTCAACTTAATGTCTACGTCTGTTCTTTTTCGTTTTTGCGGAGCGCACTGGAGTGCGCTGTGCCGTGCAATTCCAGCCAAGTGGTCGGCCTAGTCGCAGTGACTCCATTGCACCTTTAAAGAGCGCCGGTAAATACTCCTTTCTGTGGATGGCCCCCATTTCAGCGCCCGTCAGCTTCTTACTGATAATCTTGCGAGTGCCATCGGGATTGTACTGGATACATTGCTTAGTCCCCTTGCCATTCTTAATGACAATATGTGTAGAGTGTCCAACAGGCTTACCATCTTTCATTGTTAAATGTTCCTGTGTAGAATTATAAACAAAATCTTTCATGGCCCGCGTCTATTTGCCGCTGCGATTTTTGTTATGACGTGTGTAGGCGGTGCTTCGGGCGCCGCGTGGAGGTGTTAGGGCACGTCTACCATGTGTGCGGCGAGTCTGTTTATAATTTGGGCGGCTTTTGACAGGGGTCTCAACAACCGCTGGCGCAGCAGCCATCGCCTCGAGTCCAAATAACTTCTGAGCACGTTCCAGCCATTCATCGGACAATTCTGCAGTCGTAATTGCAGATCCGTAATAGTTTATCTCAGCCCGCTCCTCAAACGCCTTCTCAATAACCTCACCCATATGTTCTAAAAGATCCGTTTGCTCATCCATCATAATTCCAATAAGGGGCCAAAAGAGTCGTTTCGCAGTATCTAAATGATACCCTTCGGGACCGGGCCAGAATCCGTAATCGGCGATGAGCTCGGCTGGGAAAATACTGGAAATTGCGTCATATGTTTTCCCGTCAATTGCCAACTTCCCCTTAGCGTATCCTGCCTCTTCTGAAATACCTGCTTGGATAAAAATAAGGAGTGCGTAGAGAGTATTTTGGACTGCAAAGGACTCTTTTTCATCATATTTTGAGAGACTACTCAAAATGTCATTAAGAAAGATGATGTTAAATTCACGAGGGCTCTGTTCGGCCATTTGCTAGGGACTGGTACAATTAGAGTGTTGTTTCAGCCGCATAGATATCTGTGTAGGCCCGTAGGGCCGAACAGCGATTGGCGTTCACGCAAAGCGTGTTGGTCCCGTTCGGGACAACCGCTGACGCCTACGAGCGTCCGTACTTATTCAGCTTTGTAGCATTGTTGAACGGCTTCTTATCAAGTGCCATAGCCCGTTCATCCTGCTCTGCGCGGCAATCATAAGGGCCAGCACGAAGCAGCGCCTTCGGCACAGACAGCTCCTGGACCATGTAAGACTTCGGTAAAGTACGTGCCGGTGCCATTTTGCCTCTTGTATACATATCACTGTCACCTGGCGGGATATATTGATCTTGTTCAGGGATTCGTAAGGGGCGGTCTAGGCGGCGCAACTGGGACTCGTTATCGATTGCTTCGCTGTAACGATTAGGAGGATAAAACTCTCCACCAGGAGGGAACACCATGGAGGCCGGGGGCTCTGGAGGGCGTTCTGCGGGGCCACTTGTGGTGTAATTGAGACAAACCTTCACATAAGGACGGAAGTCGAGTGGCAGGCCGACCTTCTGATTGGGGACAATATGACGGAGCATTTGTGTAGGATCCCAATGTGTGCGTAGGCATACTGGGGGATAGAAGGGAGATGTTTTCGAATCTGTAAAAGGATATTCACCCTCCATTGCATCAGCGGCTGCCTTTAATGACATTCTTACTAGTTATCTCGCTTTAAAATACTAAACAACCGCTCCCAAAATGTCTGCCCAGGTGTAATTTTGTCAGTTATCACATATTGATCAATAATTTCGGTCTCTTCTAATTGATCGTATAGGTCGCGCAAATATGCTCGCATAACATCAATATTGGATGGTGTTCCTATAAAAAGTTCTTCAATTGTTGCACGTTCGGTGTCTGTCGGATTGATAATTTCATAGTCGTTGACGGCTGTACTTTGCCATGCCCAGCCTGCTGGCATATTGGGATAGTTCCAATAATGAACATTGTGGTCATTATTTCGAACACAAAAAACTCGAATGCGGGCTACACTTTGTGTTGCGCCCATTTGTTAAGGAGTGCTAAATATTAGTTGGACTCACGGCCTCCAGCGATTTACACATTGGCCGGTTTCTCAGCGGAGCGTGAAGCCGGCTTACACATTGGCCGGCTTCTCTATTGTCGCATCACCACTCGCCATCTGCATTGACTGGGTTATCTGTAAAATTCCAGACCATTCACAATCATCATTATCAATGATTACACCATTTACATCAACCCATTGGAAACGAATGCGACTCATTCGTGCAATAGGAGGATTCAGTGCAACTGGATTCTGGATCATGGATTGCGAGTAACTTCCAAACGGTGCTAATAGAAGTTTGGCGTAGAATTGCCTTGTCGCCCCCGTCGTCTCCTGTGCAACCGCCAAATCCTCAGGACCACTCGTATCTACACGATTGAGCAAGAACTCCTCATTTAGACGTAAATAAATATAATCCTCAAGAATCTTATAGAAGCTCTGCGCGTTGTATAGCGTACCTGATCCAACAATTGGGGTGGTGCCTTCAGGAGTTGCGGGCGTATTGTTAGACATATCTGCCTTGGGATAGCCCAAGTTATATCCTAGGCCCCAGAACTGGTCTGCATTCGAAAGTGTTGGATACACGGATGACTTAAAAAGCAGATCAAATCGTATCGGATCAAAGAACTTTGTCTGTTCAAAATATGACGGTGGCAAAATGTTTGAATAATACTTCAACAAATACTCCTCCACCTTATCATTCGTCGTCACCTTAATTGAATTAAACACTGAAAGTGTCGATAAATAACGATTATTTATCACCTGCATTGTACTGTGATAGTTGCTGAAGTCGCTGAAATAGAGTGTAGAAGGTAAATTCAGACCAATTTTCAAGGAATTTGTACTAAAGTAACGATCAAAATTACTCGTCGTTGCCACATAATCAGGATTATATGCCGGCACAGTTTGCCCGCCATATCCTGTAATTGTCGAAATCTCGTCAAACAGATTGCTTGCAGATATAAAACCAAAATCATAGCGGTTGGTTAACGTGAAACGCACCATTGTCTGGAAATCCTCTGTAGGCGCATGGGCGCGCACAGCAACATAATAGTACGAATTCGAATCCGCTAAATTAGTCGGCGATGGCTGTAATGTCCCATTATAGAGATATGAATTGAAATAATATCCTTGGAACTGTGTATCGGCCTTCATAAAATTGGCCTCTTGACCCCATTTGTACAGTGTCGTCGCCGCCGAAACAGTTGATAGGTCGCTCATCAAACTGTCATAATTGGAATAAAGGAAAATATTTGTGTGCGGCCATTCAGGATAATCGGGTGGCTGACTGTAAAAGTTACCATAATTACTATAATAGTTTATATCAATCAGATCCGTCACTCCATTAAAGTTATTGGCGCGTTTTGTGAGCGTTACTTTCATAGTTGGATAGAAGATTTGCCAAGCACTATTAATTGCGTAACCGCGGTCGAGACCAATGCGAGCATTTCCATATACGAGCCAAGGGTGCTGCGTGTAATAACTATCCTGCGTCACCTTAATCCAGAATGAATCATCATCCCCAATGTTCCAGCTGACATTAGAAAAATTATTTGCAGGATTATAAAATGTAGGTGCCTTTGCTTCTACTAACACCTGCAAATTACTTCCTACAGGACTAAAATCAGGGCTTTTCACAATTCCTAACCAACGGTCTGTATAATTTGACGAAAGCAAATAACAGGTTGTATCAGGTCGTGAACGAATGCTGAACACATTTGAGCCATAGAAGGGAGGTAGGATCAAATTGCTCAGTGTCAGCTGTCCAAGATTCATTCCCAAGCCAACATCGAGTGAAGCACCCATAACTGTAAAATCACCCTCTCGCACCAGTGCCGATCCTGCTGCAGGATCCTGTAAGAGTGTATGGAACTGCTGCTCAGCACCATTTGCAGTTGTCTCAAAGTAAATTGACGAACTTACAAACAAACCACTATACAAACTTGTACCACTGCTCATATTATGCACTAATACACCCCGCATATCGGCAGTTCCAGCCGCCAAGTCTGTGTAAATGAAATTACTGTCATTTGTCATTAAGAATTGTGGGGAAGAGATTTGCAAATAATCGGTATATGTCGCGGTTGACACATATGGCTTGAAACTGGTCATAAGCGGGCCGAGCGAGACGCTGGGATTGGAGAGATTTCCCACCACAGGATACACCTTCAAGACACTTGCTGTGGTGCTAACAGTCAGTAAGAAGATGCTGCTACTTGTTCCTGCCCATTGGACAACCTGCTCATCTGCCGGCACAACCATATTGAAATCTACCTCATTTACATACACCGTATCACGATTTGACTCACCTGCATGACGAACCATATATGCAGTCGCCTTATCACAATAACGAGATGTGCTAACATTCCCGTAAAAATTACTAGAAGGCCCGCCAAATGTTGCAACAGGTGGGCCATATACCAGATAACGGAATCCTTCGCCGGCCACTAGCTCATTGTAATTGGCCGCTTTCAAATCGAGTCGCTCATCACCTACAAGACCGTGCCAAGGAGAATAGTTTTTCATTCCATTCGCCTGATCCACAATATCCAGATCATCATAATAGTGTGTCAGCTGTCCGTTAATAGGTAGAGAGCGCTCATATTGTGCAGAATATGCATTCACCACGTAATTGCTGAGCGTTGTAGACGGCAGAGGGACAACCGCTTCACGTGGTCCAGCATCTGATGGGACGTTATTAGAGAGCCATATAGTGCTTGGGAAGGCGGTGGAATTGTCTGGGAATGGCACAATGGATCCAGTTGGCATGAAGAAGGTTGTGAGGGTGCCATCGGCTTTGAAGGGAAGAATCGAATAATACGTTTCCTCCTTTGTAACAATTGTACAGGGCAGTTGTGTATATCCACCGAGACCTGCTGCAGCTTTGTCATGACGCTTATAGAGATTTGGATACGCGGCTACAGGGAGTCGTGTATACTCGTAATAGGCGCCGAGACTGGGATCGAAACCACCAAAACTGGCCGCCTGTGTGGCAGAGGAGTAATTGGCAATGCGGCTGCTGCTCAGAATTGCGATTGCGTCATTTATGCTGATAGCACTTGTATCAAGGGATTTAATGGAAAATGTGTCAAAAACGCCAACATAGGCAATCTGCGAGTTGGGAGAGTTGCTGCCAGTGTAGGCGGATTTGAAGACAAATCTGTCACAGTCCCAGGACCCATTTGTTGGCAAGAATGAGAATCCTGCCACACCATACCCTAATTGCAGCGTGGAGATTCCAGGAAAACTGCTAATTTCCGCATAAGAATATCCGTCCAAACTGATTAGACCTGTTTCATATAGTTGACGTGTGCTAATTGACTCCGTTGTGGATGAGATATTATAGGCGCTATCAAACTCATGTGGCCCCAAATAAACATCATCATACCAGTTCACAATCTTATATTCGCGCTTGGTAATATTGGAAAACGTGGGGGTATATGGTAAGTTTCCATTAGAGGTTTGGAGTGCATTTGAACTGCCGCTGTACAAGTAGGTTTGTGTAGTGGATGAATAGGGTGACTTTGCAATTGCTTGATAACCTGTTATTGGGTCTTTACGGAATTGTGCAGCAGGTTGATTGGAGAGTGTGGTGAGAGCCCAACCTTTGTAATCGGTGAAATCGCTGCTCACATTATTATCATCATAGCCGAGAACTGGTCCACCTGCGGCTGGAATTTCATTGAAACCCTGATAGCTGGGGTCGAGCAAATAGAGGGATGATAATGTATTAAGGTGTGTCCAGGCCGCGTCATTGGTCTTGGCAAAATTAATATTTTCAGGATTCTGTGCAACCTGTACAATCGGATCTAAGAATGCAGGATTACTCTCTTGTGTTACTGGGATATCTGGGTCATTTAGCACAATCGGTTGTACAGTGTTACCAGTATACACCGCAAAATGATAAGGTATATTTCCAAACGCCTCAGCCGTTGCACGTACCATTATACCATATTTATCACCTGCAATTACTGGATATGGAAGTGTCCAAATACCGCTACTTACATCTGTAACAGTTGATGATACATAGTTAAATGCACTAGGTGCCGGCGTGCCGCCCGATATATCCTTATAGAAGCCCGCCAAATCATGATAAAGGATCATTTCAACAGGTGTTGTAAATGCTGCAATGGAACTTGTAACCAGAGAAATGTTCATATTATATTTGTAGCCGACGGCGCCGACTATAGGTGTGCTTGGTTGAGGTGCTGTGAATTCGAAGAAGTCGACATTATTGGATGATTGGAGTAGCCAGGAGGTGGAGAAAAGTGCACCAGGAGCAATACTATCTGCCAAAGTGGCCCCATAGGTGATTGTGGAGTAACCTGCGATGGCGACTGTGGGTGTGGAAATCGACGGAGGATCGGCAAATGTGTAAGACTTGTTAAAGTACTGTGGTAAGTTCTTGCCAAATCCGTACATGTATTTAGGATATCTGTAAAAGAATGGTTTAGGGGTTGTTTCGATCTGTAGGGTCTGGCGGACATCAGAACGAAAACGGAAAATGGCGTATTGTGTTGAGGGAACGTCAGTTAGGATATTAACCGACTGTTTTTTGGGATTTGTATATAGGATCGCGTTCGAATCGGTCAGCGCTTGTGTTTCAATGAAATTGGATAGTGAGAACTCATACGGAACTCCACGTGCCCCCTGATTGAGTGTGCTGAATTCGTATGTTGGTGTGCCTGTAAATGTGGACCAGGCTGTGGTGACGGTGCTATTTGCCGCGTTATAGTCTGGTGGGAGGGCAATTAGGCCAGCTGAACGTGCCTGGAGGTATTCGAGGGTGAATGAATTGTAGACGCCGGCAACATTGCAACCGTCTTGGAGGTAGAGAAGCGCCGTCGGTGAAACAAGCGTCTCAAGTGGATATGACCCATAATTGACTGCATAATAATTGGCCAGACCAATTTGATAATAATTATAAAGAGAATTGAGCAATGACGCATCGGCCTGTAATTGATTACTGAGCTGATTGTATTGTTGCTGACTGTAACCATAGTCGTTGCAGAGGGTATTGGAAAGTGCCTTATTGAGCTGTAATTGAATATCTGCAACAATGGATGTATTTAAGTTGGATGATGTTACAAACACTTTATTTGTTTTGGTATCGAGTCCCCAGTTATAGTTATTAACAAGATGATCAATAAATGTATGAGCTGTGCGATATGTGTCAAGTGCTGTAATATTTTGATTAATAAGAGTGAATATAATAGGATCATCGAGGCCGGCATAATTGTAGACAACATGATCATACACTTGTGCAGGTGTTTGGCCTTCGATTGTTGTATTGAGTTTAGCTAATTCAACAGGATCAAGGAACGCTTCATTGAGAACTGGATAATAATAGGCCACTAGCATTTGTTGAAATGTATAGGAGGTGAGGCCTGCAAACTGGGATGGAAAATAGCGCTTTATAATATAATCAAGTGTCGGCTTGGGTATATATTGCTTGGTAAAGGAGTTGTAGAAATAGTCACCAGGTTTATTAAAATTGTAGGAGTAGTCGCCACTTGTGGAGAAAAGTGTTGCAAAATCGGCGAATCCATTTGGGTAATAGAAAAATGTGGGGCTTGTATTCATTTGTATGGCCAGTTCACCGAGCAGCCCATTAATATCATAGGATCCTTCACGGATTTGGACGCGATTAATGAGTTTATTACTGGTGCCGAGTTGTGTGCGTCCCTCTTCATGGATGTCAAACCAGGTGTTGTATTTGTTGTTACGGAAGTAGAAGAAGGCGGATAGAAGTTTGATTTGGGTGAATTGAAAGGTGGTGATATTTTGGTAGGTTTCAGGGAGATAGAGGGTAAAATTGGTGGGTTGAGGAAACACTTCACGATCGCGATCACGGCTATCAATCGTGATAAGGGCAGTTACAGGGGTGGTGGTAGTTTTGAAGGCAGACGTAGGAAAGTTGGTGGTTGTTTGACCCGATGTTTGGATTTCGGAAGCTGGTTCAGTGGTCCCTGTTGCACCTGTTGCGCCAGCTGGGGTGGCATCTGCAAACTTCTCGTACACACTGTAGGGATTGTATTTAGAGCCGGGATTGAATGATGCAAGTTGTAAGGGGGTTTCAAAAAGAGCTTTAGGATTTTGGGGGACATTTGAAAATGTATTATCTGTATCTGCGGAACTGTCGCTATCTGCGGAGCTGTCACTTTCACTGCTGCTGCTGCTGCTGAGATCAATGCTTTCAGATTCATCGGACGTAGTTGACTCAGAATCTTCATGGAGTTCCTCTGGAGGCGTTAAGGGCGGTGGTCGATATTTACGTTGCGGCTGCTGCAATGACTGCTTTACTGCCGTCGGTGCTGCCGATGGCGCCTTATATGGCGCATATTTCCTATCCATTCCTATTACAAATGGGCTCAAATTTAGGCGGGCTTAGAGCGCCTTGCGGGGTGGTTGATGCGCCTTTATCAGTATATGGGAGAATTTTAAAACGCTCATATAAAAATAAAGGTTAGTTGCAAGGGCTGCCGCCGATCCAGGCTTTTAATCAATCATATTGATCGACTTTATCAGGCTATATAAATGATAACCGAAGGCGGCAAATGCAAACATTGCCAAAATCTCATAAGCTGCCCGAGGCGTGTCCTTATTGTTGTATCCAATGTAAAAGAGGAGTGGGGCAACTGCGAAGAAATGGATAGCATTCACCCAGGCATACCCAGAATTCGACTTCCAGCGCGCCACCATCTTATACCCGTGATACAAGAAGATCACTATCGCAAGGATCGCCAGGATCATATATATCATATTAGGGACCGCTGCACGCTGCACAGCAATATAAAAGAAGAATGGGGCAATTACAAGTAAATGGAAAATGGCTAATATGGCATGTTGATTCATGATGGCAGGGGTTCTATTTAAGCAACGAACTTTCTAACAGACCTTCCGCAGATTCAAGCGCACCCTCAATCCAGGCCTGATCACGTGAAAATGACTCTCCTATCACATACACACTAGCCTCTAATTGACGACTCTCCGCAATTGTTGCATCTATATCATAACGACCGGGTTTCCAATATGTGGAACCGACTGTCCAAGGATGTGCTTTTAGGAAGATTGGATTTGGCACGGAGGCGCCAAACAGGCGTCGCACCTCACGCATTATATGCCGCGTCAATACACCCGTACGATGCGGATCCTTATACGTCGCCTCCGCCTCCTCCCAAAATGGCGCCGTATCTGCACCGTCCGTATACGATATCATAATTGTTCCAGCCTCCTCATTAATTGGAATCACATAGCGAAGCGGGCCAGGCGTCACCGTCTTTGACATCCCCGCAAACCATGGGCCATGCTTACCATCACAAAGACGCTGTTGGGGAAATACTGCGTATATACGAAGCAGCTTGGCAACTCCTAAATGACGGAGAGGGGCCCAGCTGCGAGTCTGTGGAAAGGCCGCAAGTGCACCTGCGTGAAGGGCGAGAATCATCCTTTTAGGATATATAGGGACTTGGCGAGGGGGCTCTCCAGCTCCGCGGGTGAGTTTGACAGTCGCTGTAATGCCGCTGCCGCCACGCTTCCAACCTATCAAGCCAGCACCAAGCC
>JACCDO010440144.1_pt1 | contig 10240 bp, 8 predicted proteins | sample 7446101 | NCBI WGS metagenome assembly JACCDO01 (sample SAMN15323440, study PRJNA562643) | freshwater metagenome | isolation source: river surface water | place: USA:Blue River Watershed | collected 2017-08-16
ATTCCCTTCCTTCAAAGCCGGTGATACCATCAACGTACACGTACGTATCAAAGAAGGTAACAAGGAGCGTATCCAGCAGTTCCAAGGAACTGTAATCCAGCGCAAAAACCCAAACACCAACGGTGAAACCTTTACCGTGCGTAAAGTATCCAATGGTGTAGGAGTAGAGCGTATCTTCCCAATCATCTCTCCAGCAATCGAGCAAATCGACTTGGTACGTGTGGGTAAGGTGAGAAGAGCCCGTCTATTCTACTTGAGAGGACGTCAAGGTAAGGCGGCTCGTATCAAGGAAAAAATCAGAGCAAGACACTAAGTCAAACTCGTTTCCACAAAAAGGCCCCGTATACACGGGGCCTTTTTTTTAACCTTTGCTGTTTTCAAAACAGCAAAGGTTTAAGATTAAACCAACTTAACTAGACCTTCGAGGTCTTGAAGACCCCAAAGGTCGGGCCCAACCTTTGCTTTTTATTTTAACAGCAAAGGTTTTAGCTTATATCCTCTTCCTATAGACCTCTAAGGTCAGGCATAGGTTCACTAGCACTAGGATTTTCAATCCGTTATCTTTCGATTCTTTAGGAGAATTCTAGTTGAAGCTTATTTTTGATTCTTATTGTTGAATGAATAGGAAAATTTCTACTATTTTTTAGCAGCTTCATTCTACTTCTTTTTTCAAAAACAATAACTAGTTGCAAAGTACCTGATTTTGTTTTTTTATTTATTTTATTTTAATTCGAATCTATGAAATACAATAATTCCTTTTATAAAATTTTAGACAATGAAATCGTTGAGGCAATTTCGGCGATAATTTTAATTTTAGGATTTATTCCTATATTTAGCTTTTTCGTTGAAACCCAATTTTTTCAATATTCAGAACTTTTTAATCAATCGATAGGAGAAACTATACGGAAATTTCATGGATACAGTTTTTTATTTTTTGTTAGCTTCCTTATACTTTTATTTACTGGACTTTTAACTTTAGGATTAGGGAATTCAAAGCTAAATGATATCTGGGTCCCATTTTATCAGTATAGGCCTACTATGTTTATTTATGTTATTCTTCAATACTTCTTGAGTATTAAATTTTATCAAAATGAATTGGAAGTTTTTTCAGGTGATGGGTTATTTTATTTATTTCCAGTAATTATTTACATAGTTAGAGGGTACCTAAGAAGAATATCTGAATTGGAATTGGAAATTGAGAAAATGAAGAATGAAAAAACAAATTGATTGAAACCCCATTTTTTGTCTTCAATAATTCTCTGAACGATTCCACGGGTTGTTTTTGATGGAAACAAATCTTTGCTTTTCTTCAATATTTTATTTCCATACTTAGTAACTGTAAATTCATTTTTTTCTGTCTGATCTGGTTTCACATTTTTAAAATCTTTTCCAGGAGATCAATCTTTCATTTAGTTTTAAACTTTAAGCAACCCAACCTTTGCTGTTTATTTTAACAGCTAAGGTTTTGACTTTAATCACCAGCCTGAAGACCTTCGAGGTCTGGAAGACCTCAAAGGTCAGGAACAAATTCCTATCTTTGTGGGCTTAGTAGCTACACAAATTTATGACCAAAGAAGTTCGCGTACGATTTGCCCCTTCCCCAACTGGAGCACTGCATATTGGAGGACTGCGCACCGCCCTCTACAATTACCTGTTTGCCCGAAAATTGGGAGGCAAGTTTCTCCTACGAATTGAAGATACCGACCAAACGCGCTTTGTACCTGGCGCTGAAGAATACATTCAGGAATCCCTGGACTGGATGGGAATCTCACCAGACGAAAGTCCCTGGAAGCCAGGAAGCGTAGGACCCTACCGCCAATCTGAGCGTAAGGCGAGCTACATGAGCTATGCTTTGGACTTGATCGAAAAAGGGCATGCCTACTATGCCTTCGACACTGCCGAAGAATTGGAAGCCATGCGTGAGCGCTTGACCGCTGCCCGCGTAGTGCAACCCCAGTACAACAGCATTACCCGAACTCAAATGAAAAACTCCCTCACGCTCTCTGCAGAAGAGGTGAAGGAGCGATTGGCTTCAGGTGAGCCCTACGTCATTCGCGCCAAACTTCCCCTCAAGGAGGAGGTACGCTTCCATGACCTAATCCGCGGCTGGGTGCTGGTGCATTCCAGTACCCTGGATGACAAGGTCTTGATGAAATCAGATGGCATGCCAACCTATCACCTAGCCAACATTGTGGATGACCACCTAATGGGTATCACCCACGTCATTCGTGGGGAAGAATGGCTTCCATCGGCCCCTCTTCACGTGCTGCTTTATCGATTTTTCGGATGGGAAGATACCATGCCCCAGTTTGCTCACTTGCCCCTGCTTCTGAAGCCGGATGGCAATGGTAAGCTCTCTAAGCGAGATGGGGACAAGCTAGGCTTTCCCGTTTTTCCGCTCAACTGGACCGATCCCTTTACAGGGGAAAAATCCAGCGGATTCCGCGAAACGGGCTACCTGCCGGATGCACTCCTCAACTTCCTGGCCTTCTTGGGCTGGAATCCAGGAGATGATCGGGAGATTTTCACCTTGGACGAACTCGTAGAGGCCTTTTCCATCGAACGCATTGGCAAGTCTGGAACCAAGTTTGACATCGCTAAAGCGAAGTGGTTTAACGAGCATTACTTGCGAAGCAGTGCACAGGAGGACTTGATTGCCTACCTGCAGCAGGATGCGCATGCAGCTGGCACTACTCTTTCCCAAGAAAAAGCAGGGGCCATCATCTCCCTACTACGAGATCGGGTCACCTTCCCTGGGGACTTCTGGAGAGACAGCCAGTTTATCAGCCATGCACCTACTCAATTTGATACAGAGGTAGCCGCCAAAAAATGGAATGCCGATGCAGCTAACTTGCTCCAAGCCTATGCAGACGCACTGGAATCAGGTGTGGCAGCTCCCTTTGATGGGACGGCTGCCAAGGCGCTCTTGGAGAGTACGGCCGAAGCTACGGGCATCAAGCTAGGAAAAGTCATGCAGGCCGTCCGTCTGGCAGTAACTGGATTGGGTGCAGGGCCGGACCTGATGGAAGTTTTTGCGATTTTGGGTCCAAAAGAGGTAGCCAAAAGAATTCGATTTGCGTTAGATACGCTAGCAATCGTAGACTGAGATGACTAAAAAGAAGAAAAAAGAAGAAGAGCCTCGCGTACATGAAGAATTGAAAGGATTCAAAATGGAAATTAACTCCTTTGGAGAAATTTCTTCCAGCCTTCCCATTGAGGCAATCAATGACTTCCTGAATAAAAACGTGGAGGATAAAAAACTCAAAGATCGGGAGGAGTAAGCCTCCCTTCTTTTTCCGTATACTAGCAACCGGAATAACTATGAACAAGCGATTTTCCTTCTTTTTCCTCTTCCTGTGCCTGCCCTTCCTCGCCTTGGGACAGACTGCTACGCTTACCGGAAAGGTAAAAGATGCGGAAACGGGGGAAGCCTTGCCCTTTTGTTCGGTCTTTGTCAATAATACCACCATTTCTACTGCTACGGATCTTGAGGGAAACTTCACCCTTTCGGGTTTGGAACCTGGTACCCTGGAGATTGGCTTCTCCTTCATGGGCTACACGGCCCAAACGCGCACGGTTACCCTTAAGCCAGGAGGAACGATTACACTTAATTTGAGCATGAATCCCTTGGAGCAAGTGCTTTCCGAACAGGAAGTCAAGGCATCTCGTGATAAAAGCTGGGAGCGTGACCTCCGCAAGTTCCAAAGTCTTTTTTTAGGAATTGATGAAGCTGCTGCACAAACTAGCATCCTCAATCCCTGGGTCATTGATTTTCCGGAAGTCACTGAAAAAGGAAGTTTTGTCGCGCGCGCAGAGCAGCCCATCGAACTTGAAAACCGCTACTTAGGTTACAAAATTACCTTCAATCTTAAAGAATTCGTAGATGCCCCCACTGCCTACCGCATCGTAGGTGCAGCTCGATTTGAGTTGCTGCCTACGGATTCTGAGGCTCAGAAAGCCCTCTGGGAAAAGAACCGAGCAGAGATCTACCGCCGTTCGCCGATGAACCTTTTTCGTTCCATCCTCAAAGGAACCTACGAGCGGGAAGGCTTTTACCTCTATGGGGATAAGGCGGGTGGTTCGGCAAGCATGAATATCCGAACGGATATCTTTGCCAACGAACTGGGTAAGTCCGTGGTGCCTTACAAGGCCAATCCACTTGTGATTCCAAGCAGCCCGGCAGGAGACTACCTACTTCAGCTCAAGGGACGCATCGAAATCCACTACCAAAAGGGCTTTGCACAAGCCAATACCTACCGAGACGCTCCTTACCCCATCTCCTGGCTGGAGGTGAAAAATGGGCAGGTTCGTGTGCGAGAAAATGGTTCGATACTGAACCCCGAAGATCTGGTCTTTTCCGGAGATATGGACCGCAAGCGAATTTCTAATTTGCTTCCCTTGGACTACAATGCCGAGAAAGCTCTGCTGCTCCAGGACCTATCCAAAACAGCTAAAAACTTACAAGAGAAGGTATACCTCCATACCGACAAGCCCTACTACTACGCAGGGGATTCCCTTTTCTTCAAAGGGTATTTTGCCTACGGCAACCCCTACCTGCGCGATGTACTAAGTAAGGTGCTCCATCTAGAACTCATCTCCGAGGAGCGGGATATTCTTTTGTCCAAAAAATACCCCATTCGAGACGGTATCGTGGTAGGTGATCTGTTGCTTCCCGACTCTTTGGATGGGGAGCGCTACTACCTGAGAGCCTATACCAACTGGATGCGGAACTACGGTCCCAACCAGTATTTTATGCAGGCACTTCCTGTCTTGAATCCCTACAAGCGGATTGTGGCTGCGGAAGGGATCAGCCAATGGACCAATCAAGGGGTAAGCCTTCAATCGGATAAATCGAATTTTGGCCCTCGTGAAGAGGTCAACCTACAGTTGCTGCTGAGCGATGCAAAAGGCCGGCCAGCCCCAGCCACGCTATCCGTGAGTGTTTGGGATGCGGAGCAACTGGTACCGATTCGCCAGGATAAGGATATTCAAGCCAGTCTGCAACTGAGTTCCATTCCAGAGGAATTGGGTACAGATCGATTTTCCTATCCCATCGAAACTAGCATTTCCGTTACTGGGAAGGTAACTGATGCCAAAGGGAATGGGATAAGCACTGATGTGACCGCATTTGTCAATGATTTTCAGGGAATGATAGACCTCAGCTCCAATGCTACCGGGGATTTTGCTTTGGAGAACATGGAGTTTTATGGATCCATGCGCTTGGGCCTGTTGGCTATTGATAAAAAAGGCAGACCGCTCAATGTTCAACTCCAAGAGCCACTCAAAGCACCGGTGGTCTTACCTGTTGCACCCTATTTTCCAAAAGTCACCACCCTCGCCACACCCGCCAAAGTTCCTGATCCTGAGCTAGCCAATCCAGAAGCCAAACAAGAAAAGGTGCAGCAAAAAGCGATCTATGGCAACCCGGATTTCATCATTGAAGGAGAAAAATTAACCAAGACGGGCAGCGCTACTGACCTGGTGAATAGTTTGGTGGGCAACATCCCAGGTGCCCAAGTGACCTTGGTCGGAGGAACTGGACAACAAACTATTCGACTTCGTGGAGGAGCTGTTTCGGCTTTTGGTTCGATGGAACCCGTCGTCATGGTGGATGGGGTAGTGCTCGTAGGTGGAGGAATGTCTACCGCAGCGGATAATTTGCGCACCATCAATCCCTTCGATATCGATCGGGTAGAGGTGGTCACTCGGATGGTGCCCATGCTTGGAGATCAAGGCAAAAATGGGGTCATTGCGGTCTACCTCAAGGATAAGCTAGCAGAAGGCGAAGAAGCCCTCCTCAAAGCACAAGGTATGGTAAGCTACACCCTGGAGGGCTTTCAAGTACCGAACAACTTTACCCCACGAACCTACGGTGCAGGAAGCCCTGCGGGAGATAAGGACGATCGACAGACCTTGTATTGGAACCCTTATCTGGTGACCAACGAAAAAGGAGAACTCTCGCTATCCTTTTTTTCCAATGACCTAGGGAGTGCAGTGGTCATCGAAGTTCGGGGCTTGACGGTGGAAGGAAATCCAATTCAGGGTACCTTTGTGCTAAATAAAAAACAGCAATAACAAAAAAATATGAACGATTCGGCTGTGGTTAAAAAGCTGTTACTCCTAGTCTTAGTTCTCTTGCCCGGTATGTCTTGGGCTCAGCTGAGCTTGGGCATTCGTGGAGGGCTCACGACGAGTTCCTACAGCTACCAAGCCACTGCCGGTACTCGGGTCAAAAAAGTAGACGGAATTGCTGCCCCTACCTTTGCATTAGTGCTGGAATATTTCGATTCCAAAAACGCAGGCGTAGAGCTTAATGTACAACAGCTGACCCTAGGCTTCGCCCAAGTCAACGATGCAGGCCAAGTCAATCAATCCGAGTTTACCTACCTTAAAATCCCGGTGCTGGCCAGTATTTTTGCGGGACGTTCCGGTCGATTTCAAATCAAATTTGGTCCCCACTTCGGAGTGCTGAGACAGGCCGAGGACATCACAAGGGAGTTCTCCGGTGCCACCCCAAAAGAGCTTCCTACCTTTGGACAGCTTGCAGATACACCAAACAAGCGAATGTATGGTTTGACTGGGGGAGCGGGAATTTCCAAACTCTTTGGCAAGTCCACCTTGTCCGCCGAGGCACGCTTTGCCTACGACTTTACCAATCCAGAGTCCCAGGATAGAATTTTTGACATGAGTTCGACCAACCTGGAATTTACATTGGCCTATTTATTTAGGATCAAAGAGCGCAAGCAAAAAACTCCTTGAGGGAAGCTTTGGCAAGCTTAACCTGAGTCGATACCTTTATAGACAATTCTTTTCGATGTACCCATGAAAATCCAGGTAATCAACGGTCCCAATCTCAATTTGCTCGGCAAGCGAGAGCCCGAAGTGTATGGCAGTGAATCTTTTGAAAGCTATTTTGTGCAGCTTCAGGCCCAGTTTCCAGGAGTAGAATTTTTCTACTTCCAAAGCAATGTGGAAGGGGAACTAATCAATAAGATCCAGGAGGTAGGCTTTTCTGTAGATGGCATTATCTTGAATGCAGGAGGCTATACGCATACCTCGGTAGCCCTTTCCGATGCAGTAGCCGCAGTCACCACGCCTACGGTGGAGGTGCACATTTCCAATTTGTACAAGCGTGAAGAGTTTCGCCACAAGAGCATTCTTTCCAAATCCTGTGTGGGCATGATTGCTGGCCTAGGATTAACTGGCTATGCGCTGGCAGTACAATATTTTCTAACTACAGCAAGCCGATGATCACTTTTGCTCCAGGACCTTCCAAGGTGTACGACGCAGTCCCGCAGTACCTTCAAGATGCCTTTGCACAAGGGATCCTGAGTGCCAACCACCGCAGTGCGGTGTTTATGAATTTGTATCGGCAAACTGAGCAGCTTTTCCGAGAGAAGTTGCAGGTACCGGCTGACTTTACCTTGCTATTCACCTCTTCGGCTACAGAAAGCTGGGAGATTATCTCTCAGTCCCTTGTAGAACAGTCCAGTTATCACTTGTATTCGGGTTCTTTTGGTAAAAAATGGTTGGAGTACGCGCAGTACATTCTTCCTGCCACCCAAGGACAGAAACTTGGGGCGAATGAATCCATTCCAGTGGGTCAATTACAAATTGGACCTGAGGTTGACCTGATTGCGGTGACGCAAAATGAAACAGCCAATGCCTCCCAAGTGCCCATGTCCGTTCTCCAAGCACTGGCAGCGCGCTATCCTGAAAAAATGATTGCTGTAGATACCACCTCTTCCATGGGGGGGATCGCCTTAGATTTTTCCTTAGCAGATGTCTGGTATGCATCCGTACAGAAATGCTTTGGCTTGCCAGCAGGCTTGGGCATTCTTTTACTATCGGGTAAGGCCAAAGAAAAGGTAGCTCGAAAAGGAGAAAAAGGCCGCTACAACAGCCTTAGCTTTATGTTGGAAAATGCAGCGAGTTACCAGACCCATTACACGCCAAACGTGCTGGGCATTTACTTGCTATTCCGTGTTCTTCAAGACCTAGATCCCATCGCTCAAGTGGATGCACGGCTTCGTAAGCGAATGGAAATCTTAGAGCAAACCATCTCCCAATCGGCAGCTTTCCAACTTTTGGTAGACAATCCTGCCACACGAAGTACTACCGTAGCTGCTATTTCTGGGGAGGAGCAAGCGATCGTTGCCATCAAAAAGGCTGCTGAAACAGAAGGCATGCAGCTAGGGGGAGGCTATGGACCACTCAAAGCAAGCAGTTTTCGCATTGCCAACTTTCCAGCAATCACTGATGTCGAGTTTATCCGCTTGGTCGATTTCTTAAATCGTTACTAACCCGTTAAATTTCTATTGAACATAAAAAAGCCCTGTATGGAACGGGGCTTTTTTTGTGGGTAGGGAATCTTTATTGCTTTTCGGCAGGGACAGAATCTGTCTCGACGCCATCCAAAACTTCTCCTTCCTTACTGGCTATGACAGCCGCGACCACTACGTCTCCAGTGATGTTGACTACTGTCCTAAACATGTCTAGAATCCGATCTGGTGCCATGATTAGGGCAATACCGGCTGCTGGAATACCGATGGCTTCGAGCACGACGATGAGCATGATCAAACCTGCGCCAGGCACGCCTGCAGAACCTACTGCAGCCAAAGTGGAGGTCAATACAATCATCACTTGCTGACCGAAGGTGAGTTCCATGCCCAATGCTTGAGCAATAAAAACTGCCGCCACACTTTGGTACAAGCTGGTGCCATTCATGTTGACTGTAGCGCCTAAAGGAAGTACGAAACTGGCAACGTTTTCAGACACCCCCAATTCCTCCTCGGTAAGTTTCATGGTCACTGGGAGAGTAGCATTACTTGAACTCGTAGAAAAGGCAAGCAATTGTGCGGGACGAATGGCTTTAAAGAAGTGGCCTACTGGTACCTTAGTCATGGTCTTTAGCAGCAGAGGGAAAACTACTAGCATCACCGTGAAAAGACCAGCTAAGACGATCAAGCTGTACTTGAGCAAAGCCAAAAGTAGCGTGAGGGCGGAATCGGGATCGTCACCAGCAATCTCTACAATCAAGGAAGCCATCAAAGCAAAAACACCATAGGGTGCAATGATCATGATGTAATTGACAATTTGGGTAATCACTTCATTGAATCCATCAAAGAAAGCCATGACTGGTTCGGCTTTTGATCTAGGAATCTGGAGCAGGGCGATGCCCGCTAGGATGGCAAAGAATACCACTTGCAGCATGGCTGCATTGTCTGTGGTTGCCAAAAAGAAGTTTTGGGGCACCATATCTACCAAGGGTTGCAATGGGCTTTGGTCTTGAAGTTGTGCCGCAGATTCTGCACGCTTGCCAGCATCTCCTTCATACAAGGACATCAAATTTACTCGAGTGGACTCAGGCAAGGCTGCGCCAGGCTCAAACAAATTTACCAAGCCAAGACCGATACTAATGGACACGACAGTGGTGATTAGGAAGAGAAAGAGGGTTCGACCACCAATTCGGCTCAACTTGGATATATCACCCAAGTTGGATACGCCGATGATCAACGAGGCCAACACAAGTGGCATGGCAATCATCTTCAGTCCATTGATGAAGATGGTGCCTATGGGTTTGATGTAATCCAAGGTGATCCACTTGGGCATTCCAGTCTTGATGGAAACCAATCCAAAGGCAAGCCCAAGGACTAATCCGATGATGATTTGCGTATGTAAGGGTAATTTTTTCAAAAGTTCTTTGGGTTAAAGGGCTTCGAGTTTATTGGATTTTGAAAGTAAAAGAAAGTCAGCAATAACTAAAGCGGCCATGGCTTCTACAATGGGCACTGCTCGAGGAACTACACAAGGATCGTGACGTCCTTTTCCGCTTACTGTGACCGCTTCTCCAGCCGTATTGACTGAGGCTTGGTCCTGCATCAGAGTGGCTACAGGCTTAAATGCAACTCGGAAATAGATGTCTTCCCCATTGCTGATACCGCCTTGAATCCCTCCCGAATGGTTGGTGAGGGTTTGGATTTTTCCATCTTGTTGTACAAAGGCATCGTTGTGTTGGGATCCACGAAGAGTGACCCCCTCAAATCCACTTCCGTATTCAAATCCTTTGACCGCATTGATGCTTAACATGGCTTTGCCTAGTTCGGCGTGCATGCGGTCAAATACGGGCTCCCCTAATCCTGGAGGGCAATTTTTGATCACACAGGATACCACTCCCCCAATCGTATCTCTGTCCTTTCGAACCTGGTCGATGTGCTGGATCATTACTTCCGCCAAAGCG
>JACCDO010960479.1_pt1 | contig 10239 bp, 5 predicted proteins | sample 7446101 | NCBI WGS metagenome assembly JACCDO01 (sample SAMN15323440, study PRJNA562643) | freshwater metagenome | isolation source: river surface water | place: USA:Blue River Watershed | collected 2017-08-16
GAGTGAGTGAGTGAGTGAGTGAGTGAGTGAGTGAGTGAGTGAGTGAGTGAGTGAGTGAGTGAGTGAGTGAGTGAGTAGTGATACCCCGCACAATGTATACGTTTTATACTGATATTTATGCCCGGCGTGGTGGTGATGATTGTCTTTATATGGTATCTTCTTTGTATACTTGAAATCGACAAGTCGCAAGTAACCCTGTTGATCCAGCAGAAGGTTGTGTGGATTTATATTGCGATAAACTAACCCTTTTCTGCGCATGTAACTCAAGGCGGATATTACTTGTGCAAGATAAAACTGCACCATTTGAAACGGTAATCCACTGGGTTTTCCATGGTAAAGGTAAGAAGGGTGGTGGTGCAGCATGTAGTATAAATCGCCGTACACCAAGCATTCCATGACAAACAGCACTTCATTGGTGGTTTGGAAGGACTCGTATAGCTTGACAATAAAGCTGTGCTCCAAGTCATTCAGCAGATTTTTCTCACATATAATATGTGGGATAACCACGCGCGCCTTGGCATATATCTTGATTGCCACGTCCTCTTGCACTGGAGGTGTTATGTTCTTGTTAGTAAATTTAGTCTGTCCAAGGAGTCCCGTTTCATTTTTTAAACTTAGTAAGTATAAAAATTTACCATTTTCTATTACATCTTGTAACCAATTATCTGGTTTTTCTACACAAGATGTGAACATACTTGGTCGCTTGTATCTCACCTCTTTCGGCACCACTACAGGGGTGGCTTCTTCATACTTATGCACATCCCGTGCCTCGTGCTCATGGTCCTTGATATCCTTCAGTACAAACTCACATCTACCAAATAATTCTTCGAATTTTCTTATAGTGATATAAGAGCATGTGACCTCTGTCAGTGTCTTGAGAGTGATGGGGGCAATGCTAGATCCATTGTCAATTTTACCCTCGATTTTTGGCACCCATTCCCATGCATAATCCATCCCAGCTTTACCACGCAAGATAGCTAATCCCACGATACATCCAGGTAATAATGTTACTTTTTTATCTTCAAATAAAATGTTTTGAACGTTCTCATCAGCACTTGTATGCACTCCTAATCTGGCCAAAATAGTCTCACGAGTTAGATCGATCCAATCATCTGGTAAGACGCACTGGACGCTGCCTAGAATGAGCAAGGGGATGAGCAAGGGGATGAGCAAGGGGATGAGGGAGGGGTATGGGTAAAATCTCATGATGCGCACACTACCTTGTTCAATTATCACAAGCTTATCACATGGTTTATAAAAAGTGTAAATATCAGCATTAGGTGCGTATGTTACACTTGTTAAGTTCTGCACCAACAGGGCTTTATTCTCGTCTGGTAAAACATTCAATTCTGGGATTGATGAAATATGCAGTATGAAGTTAGTGTGTTGGTCAATTGTATTCGCACGAGATAACACTTTAAAAACATCCTTTTCTAAACTCCATACATATGTCCCTTCTACTGCAAAAGCTGAGTAAGATCTTGAAGTATTCATTAGAATATTGACTTCGCCAAACATCATTCCAACATCTGCGACATCAGTAGCTCCAGATAATGTGGATAATGCAATCTTGCCAGTTTCTACTATATACATCTTATTGGCAACATCGCCTTCATTAAATACCGATGAGTTACGCTCGAAATACTCCCGATCCATGTAGTTCAAATAAACTTGATTCAGAGCGTTACTATCGGAGAAGAATATTGATTCTTTGAACGCTTTCTCTAACATTGTTTTGGTATTTCCATCCATATCAGCACCACATTTAGTATGTAATACTACAGCATGGGATTGCACGGAGTCGTGCAAATGAACTTTTCTTTGTGAAGTTGTACCCACATTAGTGTTAGTTCTGTTGGCAACGATAATATTTTCCAAACTATTCTTATGCTGTAAAGGAGCATGTAAAGCTACATGATATTTTTTCTCCACTGATGCACTTGCTCCCATTATATTTATGATCTACGGCGTCAAGTGCTTACTCAAATGGGTTTCTTGTTTTTGTTGAAAGTTTGAAACAGAAATCAGGAATCAGGAATGAGGAATCCGATACCGGTACCGTATAGAATAAGGTGTGGAATAGTTGAAAGAATCTCTTTCTCTTCGACTAAATCGATAAAGCTGGGAAGTTAGTAGTAAAAGGTAGACGAATCGCGATCATGACTTTGTTTTTAGTATTTCTATTTCTGTCAATATTTTCATCGAGAACAGATGCATTTATTCCTTTCTTATCGAGTAAAATTGTGACTCGTGGTATAAAAATGACTGCTACTGATGACATTCACCATAATATTAAGAACTACTTAAGCTATCTTCAGTCGAAGTTCGAGAATGAGAATATTCGGTTTGTTGTACAAGGTGCTGGTGCCATCTTAGAAACTAGCGGGAAGCTAACTAATTTGAGATATAGTAATACTCCATCCAAAGGTCAGCTAGCAACTGTCTCTGCTGCCAATGATTTTGAGTGTCATTTTGTATTAAATGAAATAAAAAGTATAAAGCATGTAGTATTAGACAAAAAGGAAGTTATGTATGTAATCAGATTTATAAATGACAATGATCAGACATTATTATCGTTAATTTTCAATAAAATGGAGGCTAACAAATGGAATGAGCTTATAAATCAGTATAACACAGTGTACATTATATAACTACTATATTTGATTCGTTGTTGGTTTATTCTTCTCGATTGTGTCGAGTAAATTCAAGCAATTCTTGACAATTATCTTGGAATTTGTGCACTTTATTAACATGTTACGTGTGTCATTGCGAATACTATCGTGGTTGAAATGGGTTCCATATATGGTAAGGAGAGTGTTCAGTAGCGATGGCAGGGATATAGTATCGACAAGGTTGGTCGTTCCTGGTGTGGCTACTGCATGATACAAATTACTTATAATTGCTGAAATGGCAATTGCTTTTAACTTTGGGCGAGTGGCTGAGAGAATAGATTGCAACGCTTTCAACGACTCGTTATCCCATAGAATATGCAGGATATTGTTGCGACGATCTGTCTCATTGTAACGGACAAATTCAGCATAAGATATAGGTTCAGCAGTGGTACTAGTCACATGTAAACATAACAATGAATCCATCGACTCGATCGTGTTGACCAATTCCCTTATGCCGCTACTAACATTGGCTGCATCCGTCTCCGTTAGCTCGTCGAGTGGTGTCACTATCGTCTCCACTAACACACCAATTTGGTCAGGTTTCAATAATTGCCGGGTGCAACGCTGCAATAATTCAAATTGTATTGAGCCAGGTGAGCTCGTGACAACTTTTTTCACTGCAACATTTGTCTCCAATTTTAATGGAACACTAGCAAGTGCAGATACGGTGGTTGAAGTCGTGGGTTTATGAGTATTTACTTGTGCACTACGATCTAATACCAGTATGCATCGTGCTAACAAGCCATAAACACACAGCTCTGGTCGTTTATTCAATATTATCTCAACGGCTCGAATTAGTGTGCGTGTTGCTGGGGTTGTAAGAAGTCGGGCGTGAGGGAGCAGGATACCTACTATCGCTAATGCTATTGCTATTCCTCTGATATGGTCGGATATCAACAGACTTTCACATATTGCAAGCAACAAGTCATCATGCGCTTTCCAGCAACTCATACAATACAAGGCATAGACTTGGTCAATGAATGCGGTGTTGCTCGCACCTAAGTAGTCAAGCTCAGTAACGATCGTACTTGCTACTGCCTTCAGCTGCTTCGTCAAGGAATTGGATGATGTGGAGGATTTCAACTGTTTATTCAACTTAAATATTTGGGTTTTAATCTCGTGATATTTGTCAAAGTTAAGCTGTTGCTGCGTGTCTTCATTGGCCAACTGCTTAGTCACGACCGCCGATGGCTGGTCCAATTTATCGTTTATAGGTCTGATCCATAGAGACGTTCGCTTTAATGATGCGAAGATAATATTCAACTTTTCCTCTTCCACTTTAGGATCCTCTAAGTAGTCATACGATAATAGAGCTATTTTACTTTCATTAATGACCATGGATTCATTCTTTCTTTTCTTGGTGTCAATACTTATACCCATCGCATTTTGTAGGATCAATATACCATTATTGCTACTATTATTTAAGCTATTATTAATGAAATTTTGAAGCTTTACTTTGGTATCACATGCAGCCTTTAATCGGATAAATTTGCTTTCATCAACGGGATTATGCATGTTTTCTTCGATCCAATCCTGCAACAGCACATAAGTTAATTGACACGTAAGTATATACTGACTTATGTCCCGTTTATTTCTAATTATTGATTCAACTAACTTAACCAGTATCATATCCAGTGGTTGATGCATAAACATCGCTATGTCTTCGCTTATAAGCATCAATAAGTTACTCACCAAGTGCTGGTCCCACTGGGCAATATCTGATGAGAGCAAATACTGTATTAACTTCGCCAAATTATCCTCTTGTATCAACCATTTCTGGAACATAATTTGTGACCTGTCTGTGCGACATAAATAGTGATTCAAAATTGTATCCATATCAAAACATTCACTCTTTAAGCATCATTCTGCTGCATTTTTCGCTAAAAATCTTGGAAATTTTTTGCTTCGAAGACGGTCCTCATCGTCAAAGAAGAACTTAACGCACTAATTTAATTCATCCAACCTGTAAACTAAATCTAAATTGAGATTAAACTTAACGTGCGCTTTCCTACTATTTTGAAAAAATGTTCATCTATTAGATTGCCAGTAGTAATCATCCGCTTCTGCGCCATCCAGTATCCAATAAATAATAATGAAATTAATTTTGATCGCTGGCTACCTCTCTGACTAAGACCTCCTATAGCGACAGTTGTGTCATGCTTCCTTTTTACGAGTTACTTTATTCACTTCAGTTAGACAAAGATCCGGTTTTGACCGTTAAGTCGTTTTTTCGACGGACTACATACATACGCGGAAAACCATACCAAAACCATAACCATACTATATATAGATATAGATAGGCTGTAATAATGCCTGTAGATAGTCCCTTCCCCGAGACAATCGGCGTTGCTGTCGCCATTCCTATCAAAGAAGGAAAGAATAGTTACAGTTATGAAGATTGTTTTTATTCTGGTGATAATGGTGCACAAGCATCATTGAATAGTCTAGATCGAAGCAGTGGATTATTCTCGCAATTAGATTCAATGATTCAAGCAGTCCAAGTAGAGTCAACTGCATATGATTCTATGAAAGAAAGAATCAAAGAACTAGATATTATGCGTAATCAACTAGCAAATTTAACAAAAAAATGTTTAGAAAATGATCAAGTTAATCTAAATTTAAAGAATAGTATCGTGAAGATACAGGATGCATATGTTGATGCACGTCGCAAAAATTCTGATTACGAAACAATTATAAACAATAAAAACAATGAAATAATGAAATTAAAGAATGAACTAAGTAAAGAGATAAATATTCGACAAAGTAAAGAAAAGGAAAATATACAATTGACAGAAAGAATAACGTCACTAGAAGGCACACTCATTAATTTAGAAGCCGATAACAAGCGTATTCCTGCATTGGAAGAAAGTAATGAAATCTTTAAAATGGATATACAACAGCTTAAAGAACGTCAAAAAAGTGATAAAAATATTATTAATTCCATGAAAAATCAAATTTCAATGTACGAAAATGGTGTGTACAACATGGACGCCTACAAGACAAACATAAGACAGCTTGCACTACAAATCCTTAACTTGGATGAGGGGAACACCTTATCCGCGATCAGCACAAGTGTAATTACGAATAATTCGAGTCCGTTGGCACAATCAAGCCCATATCTGCGACACAACAATATTCTTGAGAATAATAAAGCACGAAGAAATATGAATTGTGACTTTAAATCCCCAAATAAGTTGATATCCGCATCACCATCCACTTATCGCATGGAACAGTACAACATGAACAGCATGAACAACAACATGAACAGCATGAACAACAACATGAACACCATGAACAACAACTTTGAAGAATAGATACTAATTCAATTGACTACTACGCATTTTTTGTGATGTAGTTATTAGATTAGATTCCAAGGTGCGTGTGTGAGTAAGAATACTAAGTGCGCCTCACACACCTAATTGATAAATGTATATAATGAAAACCTCTTAATTACAATTTCACAATACTCTTCTGTTTATTCCGGAATTTCTGGATTTTTCTTACTGAAAACATTACTCTGGTAGTTAACATATAAGTTATACTGATATACTAGGTTCGGTATCGATGGTAAGAAGTTTGTAGCATAAACATCTTCACCTAAAATATCTTGCAACATTGAAAGGTTTTCATTAACTGTTGTCAATAGTAAGTGACCTTTGGTGCCCTTCTTTAGTAATAACTTACATGTAGTTGCATACTTTTCCCATACTTCTCTAACAATAAATGGTGGATCGACCACCATCATGTCAAATGTACCTATTAACTCAGATGGTACATTTGTTGGTTCATTAAAATCATAAAAAACAAAACCACGATCATTATCCCATTTCTTATCAAAATCAAAAACATAACAATTACCTCGTATCGCTTCAGGTAAAGAGAAGTATATCGATGGTGTAGACAAAAAAGCAACACGAAATTCTTTTACTCCAACATTATTTATTTGTTCGGTAATATCTATAGAGTTATTGTAAGTGACGATGTACATGTGTGGGTGATAGGAGAGAACTTAGTAGGAGATGAGTAATGCTTACCTTGCACCATGTTATCAATGGTTCGTGATGAGTACCAGTACTGGTTGTAATCACCATTTTCATCATTATTATTGAGAAATGATTGAATTAAATGCTGATTTTGACTCATCTAGAAGGTTGTGTAGGATATAGATAGATCTAATGGTCGCAACCTTGTCGTAGATGCGTGCGCGAGCGATATTCAAGGTATCTTGATGTATCCTTTTTTCAAAAGTTGAATTTTTTAACGGACCTTGAAATATCCGTAGGTAGAATATACATATAAACTATTCTCTGTTGAGCATCAGGTGATTGAGGTATGTGGAAATTCATTGGGCAGATACGGTTACTGAGTTCTTTTGTTGTTTTTACACAGCTATCTATGTGGGTGTGGAACATCACATAGTCGGTACTATTCTCGTCAGAAAAGCAAAATTTGAAAGGAAGTTTGAAGTCAACTTCGCTCCATGGACTTTTGTCGGGTGTGTGTGAGTGAGTTTTGTTGAGTGTGTGGATTAGTGTGCCATGAGTTCTCCCGCTATTCTCGTGCCATCGGATGTATACTCCAAAGCCCAGAAGCTAATAAGTATCAACAGTACGGGAGCTTCCATCAAAGATGGTATTGAGTTATTACTGCAAAATGATATTACAAATGATAGCGGTAGTTCTGCATCTAAGACAGATGCTGGTGTATTGTTAAAAAATGGATTAAATAAGTTAGCAACTAATCCATTTGATGCTTTAGGAGTTCCTTTGGGTTCAAAAACAGTTGATATTCGTAAAGCATATAAGAAAATGGCGTTAAAATATCACCCCGATAAGAATCCAAAGACTACTGCATTATTTCAGGTTATTCAAACTGCTGCTGATAAATTAACTGATCGAGATAAAAGATGTATTGAAGAAAGTAAACAAAAGAATGTTAAACCAACTACAACAGCATCTACTGCCTCACGTGATGCACCTAAACCTCCGCCTACTAATAAACCAAATCCTACACCAGCATCACAGCAGCCTTATTCATCTGCATCAACACAACAAAAGCGAACAGAATCTACAAATGCTTCAGGTAAAGAGAAGTCAGACCCACGTGATAAAATGAAAGAAGATGAAAGAATATGGCGTGAAAATTTAGAAAAAGCCCGTAAATATCGAGAAGATGCAATAAGAGAGGGTCAAAAAGCTTATCAAAAAGCATATTTAGATGAGCAAGAAAGGTTACGTGAGTTAAGTAAAGAGAAGGAACGACAGCGTGAAGAGTCGAGAAAAGCTATGTATGGTAATAAGAATCCTACACCCACTCCCGACCAGGCTCCATTACGCGGATATAGAGATAAAGCAAATAGTAATGATGCTCATATAAATAAAGCTTTTCAAAACATAAATAATGCATTTAATAAAATGAATGTTGGAGGGGCAGGAGTTGGTGTTAAGTTTACATTGAACTCTGATGGAAGTGTACGACAGCACAATAATAACACTAATAACACAAATAATAACCCTGCAAGACCATTTCCAAATCAAAATGGATATAAAAGATATATTCCAATTCCAACGTCACTTCGTCGTGGTACTGAGGTACTGCCGACAAGTGTTGAACTAGAATGGAATATTCCTCACCATGGTAACGTCGTTACCCTAGGTTATGAACTAAGTTGGCGTCAGTTTCATAGTAACGGAGTGTTTTTGCCCTGGGAAACTAGCCCAAAAGTTATAGCAAATGCATTAAAATGTAAGAAGAAAAATTTACTTTCTTCAACAATGTATGAGTTCAGAGTAAGATCAGTTCTTATCTTTATTGATGGCACTTATGGTGACAAGAGTGAGTGGTCGAACACCTTGAGCTTGACTACACCAGCTGGTGTTGATGAACCAAAATTATCACCAAGACCGCAGCTAAATGCGAAGTTGAATACACCGCGAGAGGAGCCGAAGGTGTCACCGCGGGGACAAGTGAATAGTAATTACTATCCACAGAAGGAGGAGCCAAAGGTTTCACCTCGGGGACAAGTGAATAGCAACTACTATTCGCAGAAGGAGGAGCCAAAGGTGTCACCACGGGGGCAAGTGAATAGTAATTACTATCCACAGAAGGAGGAGCCAAAGGTGTCACCTAGACCACAAGTTTCTACCAAGATAAATCAACCGCAGGAAGCCCCACGTCCCGCGCAACCAATGAATAATGACTTCAACAAGCAACGCGCGAAGTTACCATCCAATCCATTACGTAAGAAACATGCTGAAGATGAGGTATCTTCTGATGAAGACGTGGATATTCTAGGTGTATCCGCTCGCAATGCGTGGATGAAGAATAATAATATACACATCGACGAGGACGAAGTAGAGGACGCTGTTCCCGCTTCGGTGCTATACAAGCGCTCGTTCAGTAAGCCAGCAAAAGGGGAAGAACTAGATGAAATTGATAGTGATGATGAGGTAAAGGTAGTGCAGTCAAAGAACAAATTTAATAATAAATTTGAGGTACATACTGGTGCTGATAAGGCGAAAATAATCGATGATGAAGACCTTGAGGATTGGTATGAGTTGAAACCACCGGTAACGGATCTATACAACTATCAACATCCTGTTTATAAGGATCCCGCTGCATCAGCAACAATAATTGGTTATCTAATTGTTGGTATGACTGTGTTAGCAAGTAGAATACAAACTTCGAATAAGGATTGGTTACGAGTGAAGTTTCATCGAGGGGTAAGTGGTATGGGTGTGGTTACAGACTGGGGTTGGAGTAAAGTACGGGAAGAGAAACATCTTTATTTAAGTAAGACAAGTGAGTTTGTAGATGACGACTATGACGACGACGATGATGACGACGATTGGCTGGTTAGTAGTAGCAGTAATAGTCATGCTAAAGCTCCTAGTTACGGGCCTGGGAAAGGGGTGACGATCCCTGGCTTGACTTCAATGAATAGCAAGACCTCAAGCACTGGTGCATCGAATAAACCGTTTGGATCATATAAACCAGTGGTTGACACGTGGCGTATGTACGTCGACCCGAAGTCAAACTGTCCTTATTACGTCAATGATAACACAGGTGAGTCGTCGTGGACGTGTCCTGAATGGATTGAAGAGGTAGATCCAACTTCTGGTGTGAACTACTATGTGAAGTTAGACTCAGCAAATGCACAAGTATTAAAATCTACGTGGTCAAAACCTGACGTATTTGCACGGCTTATCAAGGAAGACAACGCGTCCGTCTACGAGGAGGCGGAGTACGATTTCAGCGAAGAATTATAGATTTTTCCCTTCTCTTTTGTATAAATAATCCACACCACTCAGCTTCAAGGAGGCAGCGGCCGAGAAAGAAAAGATATCGCAAAACTTCCTAAGAAGATGTCGCTCGATGAGCACAAGGTATGGCTACCGATACTGTATCTAAACTCAGATACTTCCATTATACCAGATGGGTTCAAGCATCTTTTTGATGGTTACTATAACCATTTTGAAATTGAGTTAAATAAAGAGACAGATCCATTGAATATTCGTATCTTTAAAGCTGCAATTGGTTGTAAAAGCATCGCGGAAATCGTTGATAA
>JACCDO012411187.1_pt1 | contig 10239 bp, 9 predicted proteins | sample 7446101 | NCBI WGS metagenome assembly JACCDO01 (sample SAMN15323440, study PRJNA562643) | freshwater metagenome | isolation source: river surface water | place: USA:Blue River Watershed | collected 2017-08-16
CAATCACTTTCGCTGCTAAAAAAGGAATGGCAAGTGGAATTAGTTTGAATGAGAGTGAAAATTGTATTCAAGTGCCTGCCGTTCGTTTAAAAGAATATCTAAATCAAAAAATAGACTTTTTAAAAATAGATATTGAGGGTGCTGAGTGGGAGGTTTTAAATGACTGTGCATCTGAGCTTAAAAATGTCCAGCACCTTTTTGTAGAGTACCACGGCATCTTTAAGGAACAAGAAAAATTAACTGAAATTCTTTCGCTACTACAACAAGCGGGTTTCCACTATTATATTCGAGAGGCGGCTCCTATTTTCACGCACCCTTTCCAACAAAAGAATTCAACCCATCCGTACGACCTACAGCTGAATATCTTTGCCTTCAGAAAATAAAAGGCTACTTAATTTGCTCTAATTTTTGAAGAAATACCCGAATTGCTTCTTCCTTTTCTGGGCTTAGTCGATAATCAATATTTTCAGTGTAATACTGATAAAGATCATATTGGGTCACCTGTTGATTTGTAGCAACCACCTCTTTCAATTGAGTAAATCCTACTCCATTGGCTTCATCAAAAAGAGTAATAAATTCTTTAGAAAGTGGCACAACTGAAGCCCAAACAGCAAATACAAAGGGAAGATTGGTGAAAGTCTTCCAAGCTGCCCCAAGATCATAGATATAGGGAAAATAAGGACGCGCCTCTAATGCACGATCACCTATAATAATTCCAGCCGTTGCCCCTTTTATTTCATCAATATACCCCTCATCTACGGCTGGAATGAATTCCACTTCTTTTTTCCAAAACTGTTTAAATAGAAGGCGAGCTAATTGTACAGAGGTTCTACTTTGATAATCAAGAACCACACGCGTTACCTTTTCAATTGGTTGCTGACTAAACAAACAGACAGAACCAACTTCTCCATTCGTTGCAATACAATAAGAACCCACTATAGAATGATCTGGAATCGTTGGGAGTGCCGCAACTGGAACCAAACCCAGATCTATTCCTTTTTTTGCCAATAAAGTGGCAATATGAGCGGGATAATCTTCTATCAATTCAATTTGACCTGCTTCCTGTAATTTTCGTAACCCAACTAATAAAGGCTTGGTGTTTAAATAATTAACAATACCTACCCGTATCTTCTCCAATTGAATTAATTTTACGGGGGCAAAGTTAGGCCTAACAACGATGGTAATCTAAATTATCCATGGAACTAAACACACTAAATGCTATTTCACCAATTGATGGACGCTACTATGCTCAAGTACATCAATTAGATGAGTTTTTCTCTGAATATGGACTTCACAAATACCGCGTCTGGGTTGAGGTGGAGTATTTGTTAGCTCTGGAAAAAAGGAAGTTTTTTTCATTAACTACTGCAACAAAAAAGAAATTAAAATCACTTATAGAAGAGTTTTCGTTTGAGGATGCTGCAAAGATCAAACAGATTGAAAAGACAACAAACCATGACGTGAAAGCAGTAGAGTATTTCATCAAAGAAAAATTAAAAACCTGGGGAGCTGAGGCGCAACTTGAATGGGTTCATTTTGGACTCACTTCACAAGACATCAACAACACCGCTGTGCCACTTGCTTGGAAACACGCCATAGAGTACGAATACCTCCCTAATTTATTAAACTTAAAAACAGAATTACAATTATTGGCTGCAAAATGGATTGATATTCCTTTACTAGCTCGTACACATGGCCAGCCAGCCTCCCCGACGCGTCTAGGTAAAGAAATCGCCGTATTTGTCGAAAGACTTCAGGCGCAAATTGAGCAGTTTATTGGCATTCCATTCACGGGCAAATTTGGTGGAGCCACAGGTAACTTCAATGCCCATCACGTTGCTTTCCCCAAAACAGATTGGATAAAGTTTGGAAATGAATTTTTATCCAACCTTGGATTAAATAGGCAGCAACACACGACTCAAATTGAACATTATGATCAATTGGCTGCGCAATTAGATACCATGCGCAGGATCAATACAATTTTAATTGACTGGTGTCGAGATGTATGGACCTACATTTCATTAGAGTACTTTTTACAAAAAACTAAAAAAGGGGAAGTAGGGTCCTCTGCTATGCCTCACAAAGTAAACCCTATCGATTTTGAAAATGCGGAGGGAAATTTAGGATTAGCCAATGCGATTTTTGAACATCTCGCTAACAAACTTCCCATCTCAAGGCTACAAAGAGATCTTACGGATTCTACTGTATTACGGAATTTAGGAGTTCCTGTAGCACACACGTTGATTGCAATTCGCTCGATTGAAAAAGGACTTAGTAAATTATTGCTTAATGATGCAAAAATTTACGAAGACCTCGATTCAAATTGGGCCGTGGTTGCCGAAGCGATACAGACAATTTTACGTCGGGAGAAATATCCAAATCCCTATGAAGCTCTAAAAGACTTGACAAGAGGGCAGAGAAAAATTGATCAAAAAACAATACATCGCTTTGTTGATTCTTTAAAAATATCAGCTGCGCTTAAAAAAGAATTAAAACAAATCACACCACATAACTATACGGGTGTGCACGCGCTAATCAATTAAAAATTATCGGTGAATCTCACTGGTAAAATGAAACTGAATATCAGAATTATTTGATATTTCAGTATTTAAGAACCACTCACTTTGAGCTAAGTAAACCGGATTTCCATCTTTATCCACTCCGGCATTAGCCTGTTTGAAGCGAAGAAAATCTTCTAAAACAGTTTGCTTTTCAGTGGTTAACCAACAAGCCTTGTAAAAAGGTAACGCATTAAATACTACAGAGGCTCCATATTCGTGCAAAAGACGATATTGAATAACCTCAAATTGTAACTCCCCTACACAACCAATAATCTTTTTAGTTCCCCCAAATTGCGTAAACAATTGCGCTACTCCTTCGTCAGTCAACTGTAGTAAACCCTTTTCTAATTGTTTAGTTTTTAAAGGGTCTTTGTTGACAACCTCTTTAAAAATCTCTGGAGAGAAGGAAGGGATGCCCGTAAAATAGAAATCTTCCCCTTCTGTAAGCGTATCTCCTATTTTAAAATTACCTGTATCAAATAAGCCTACCACGTCGCCTGCATACGCATCTTCAATAATACTCTTATCCCTTGCCATGAAGGAATAAGGATTACTGAAACGAATATCCTTATCTAATCGAACATGATGATAATATTTGTTTCGCTCAAATTTTCCAGAACAGATTCGCAAAAAAGCAATTCGGTCTCGGTGCTTGGGATCCAAGTTGGCATGAATTTTAAAAACAAAGCCCGTCATTTTCTCTTCTTGGGGTTGCACTACTCGTACAGAGGTCTGACGCATTTGGGGAGTCGGAGCAATGCGAATGAATGTATCTAACATTTCACGCACGCCAAAATTGTTAATTGCACTACCAAAGAATACAGGCGCAACCTTGCCTTTTAAATAACGTTCTACATCTAATGCACCGTGTACGCCGTCTATTAGTTCAACATCTTCACGCAGTACTGCAGCATCTTTCTCACCCAGCCGCTCCTCTAGTGTTGCATCCTGCAGATCCGTAATGGTAAGGTTACCTTCATTTCCCTTTGTTCCAGCTTGGAATAATAATAAGTTTTTCTGTGCGATGTTATATACCCCCTTAAAATCCTTTCCGCTATTGATGGGCCAAGTCATAGGGTGAAGCTCAATCGATAATTCCTTTTCTACTTCTTCCAAAAGATCAAAACGATTTTTTCCATCCCTGTCCATTTTATTGATGAAGAGGATAACCGGCGTATCGCGCATCCGGCAAACCTCCATCAATCGACGTGTCTGCTCTTCTACCCCGTTCACACTATCTACTACCAGTATGACACTATCCACTGCAGTCAGTGTGCGAAATGTATCCTCAGCAAAGTCCTTGTGACCAGGTGTATCCAATAAATTGATTAACGTTCCATTGTACTCAAAACTCATAACAGAGGTAGCGACCGAGATACCCCGCTGACGTTCAATTTCCATGAAATCGCTGGTCGCGTGCTTTTTAATCTTGTTACTTTTTACAGCCCCTGCCACTTGGATTGCACCACCAAATAAAAGGAACTTCTCGGTCAAAGTAGTTTTACCTGCGTCGGGGTGAGAGATGATGGCGAATGTGCGCCTTTTTGCTATTTCGCTTTGATACTTCATGGTTGCCGCGCAAAGGTAAGCCACCCCTTGTATTTACCGCTTGTCAATTTGTTGGGAAATGGCAAAAAAATGAATCTACATTTGCATATGCTCCGAAGAACGATAGAGATCATTTCCAGCAGTTTCAAAATGGCTATCCAGGAACTTTGGAAGAACAAATTAAGGACGTTTTTGTCCCTCTTTGGCATTACTATAGGTATCTTCTGCATTATTGGCGTACTAGCCACGGTGAATAGTTTGGAACAGAACATTCAAAATGAAATAAAATCATTAGGGAACAACACCATCTACATTGATAAATGGGAGTATAGCGGTGGTGGGCCAGACTATCCTTGGTGGAAATATGTCAAAAGACCTTCTCCCCGCTATGTTGAAGTACAAGAGATCAAAGAAAGAACAAGCACCGCTCAATTTGTCGCATTCCATATTCAAATCAACAACTCGGTTGAGTTTGCCGGTAATCAGTTGAGCGGTGTAAATATTCACGGCATCAATGAAGACTTTGAAAAAATTCAATCTGTAGAAATCGCAAGTGGTCGTTCCATCGCCGAGAGAGAATTTGAGAATGCAGCCAATGTTGGTGTCATTGGAAACGAAGTAGCCGAAAAATTGTTTGGTAACCCTGCCCTAGCCCTTGAAAAATTCGTCGAAGTAAGAGGAAAGAAAATTCTGGTAATCGGAGTAATAAAAAAACAAGGCAAGAGCATGCTTGGAGATGGAGGTTGGCAATTTGACAACAGCCTTTTTACCCCCTATCGCTTTGCCAGAACCTTTATGAATGAGCTCAGAGCTGATCCATTGATTATGGTACAAGGCAAACCTGGTTTTAGCAGTAAAGCTGTTAAAGATGAATTAGCGGGTTCAATGAGAGCAATCAGAAGACTTTCGCCCATACAAGAAGAAAATTTTGCATTGAATGATATCAATGATTTTAGTAAAGTAATTGGTGACATTTTTATCAATGTAAATATTGGCGGATGGGCCATTGCTACGCTCTCCTTAATAGTGGGAATGTTTGGAGTTGCCAATATTATGTTTGTAACAGTAAGAGAAAGAACCAGTCAAATTGGACTTAAAAAAGCAATTGGAGCTAAAAGTGGAGTAATCCTAACAGAATTCTTACTTGAATCTTCCTTTTTATGTATCATCGGAGGTATCATTGGACTTTCGCTTGTATTTATCCTGACACAGATTCTTACAAATGCACTTAATTTTCCCGTCTTTATTTCTTCTTCGAATATGTTTCTTGCAATAGGAATCTGCATACTGGTTGGCGTTATTGCAGGATTTGTGCCCGCCCGTCAAGCCGCAAAAATGGATCCGGTAGTTGCGATTAGAAGTAAATAACGCAGCCATAGTTTCCTATTTTTGCATTCATGCCTGTTCGCATTTTGGCCATAGAATCTTCGTGTGATGAAACCTCCGCGGCAATCTGTGAAGACGGAAAAATAACTAGTAATATCATTGCCAGTCAAAAAATTCATGAACAATATGGTGGAGTTGTACCCGAGTTAGCTTCAAGGGCCCATATGCAAAATATTGTTCCCGTAGTTGACGCAGCACTTAAAAAAGCTTCACTTACACTTGAGAAAATTGATGCGGTTGGCTACACCCAAAGCCCCGGTTTAATTGGATCGCTTTTAGTAGGAGGACAGTTTGCCAAATCTTTATCCTACTCCAGAAATATCCCACTGATTGCTGTGCACCATATGCAGGCGCACGTGCTGGCTAATTTAATCGCCGACCCTGCTCCCAGTTTTCCTTTTTTGTGTATGACGGTCAGTGGAGGACACACTCAAATTGTAGTTTGCGAGTCTCCCTACTCGATGAAAATAATTGGTGAAACAATTGATGATGCAGCAGGTGAAGCCTTTGACAAATCTGCAAAATTATTAGGACTCCCTTATCCTGGCGGCCCATTAATTGATCACTATGCAGCAAGTGGAAACCCCACCCGATTTAATTTTCCCAAACCACACATTGAAGGACTCAATTTTAGTTTTAGCGGACTAAAAACTTCTATTCTATACTTTTTAGAACATGCAGGAAAAACATTTTCCTACAAGCCTGAATTGAAGGTTTCTCCTATTGAAAAAGACCAATTCATTCAAACTAATCTCAATGATCTTTGCGCTTCTATCCAACATAGAATTATTACGATTCTTTTAGAAAAGTTGAAAAAAGCAGCAGATGAAACGGGGATTAAATCAATTTGTCTTGCTGGAGGCGTCTCCGCAAACAGAGGTCTACGTCAATCCTTTAATGAGTTAGCCCTTGCTGAAGGTTGGCAACCTTATATCCCTTCATTTGAATATTGCACAGACAATGCAGCCATGATTGCCATTACAGCTTATCATAAATTTTTGGCAAAGGACTTTACTCCGCTAAGCCAAACCTCAAGCGCAAGAGCTAACTGGTAATTTACAATGGCAAGCACTTCTTTTGCATTCAAACAGTTTACCATTGAGCAGGATCAATGTGCAATGAAAGTCACAACAGATGCCTGTCTGTTTGGAGCTTGGATTTGCCGAGAAATGGCCCCATATAAAAATGAATCCTTACAGATTTTAGATATAGGTGCAGGAACTGGACTACTCACATTAATGCTGGCTCAACAATTTAACCCAGCCACCATTACGGGCGTTGAGCTGGACATAAAAGCGGCAGAGCAAGCCCAAGTCAACTGCGATCAATCTCCCTGGAGTAATTGCACCAAAATAGTAGAGGGTGATATACTTAGCTTCACTTCTCCTTCTGCCTATGACCTTATTATTAGCAATCCTCCATTTTATGAAAACGACCTAAAAGCAACCTCACTTGAAAAAAATTTAGCCTTTCATGATAATGGTATCAAACTAGGACAACTCCTGATTCGCATCAACGAATTATTAAAACCCGGTGGCCTATTTTTTCTTTTGCTACCGCCAAAAAGGGAGGCTGATTTACTGCACTGGTGTGAGTTTAATCAACTTAGCATACAAGCTAGCTGCCACCTACGATCCACAACAAAAAAACCAATTAGCAGGGTGTTTTACAGAGGCTGCAAATCAAGTAATTTCTCCTCAAGGATTGCTGATCAAACAGAATTGATTGTACAGGGAAATAACAAAGGTTATTCAGAAGAAGCTTATCATTTGTTAGCTGACTATTATCTTGCCTTGTAGTTTCAAAGCCCAGCATATTCTCTCATATACTCATAAGGCGCATTTAGCTGACCTGCCTTTAACATCGTTGCGTGATTTAACGTAATGGAGCCTTCTTTCAGTAGGAGATCTTCCAGAATGAATTTGATCAATTGCTCACCAAAATAGCGACTGGCATCGCGTGGTAACTCATTGGGCAGATTACCTACTGCAACCACATCTATAGACCCGTCCTGATAAGGCACTGTTTTTTTGATTGAAATTCTATCTACTCCATAGACAGGATCCTCAATGGTTTGATCCCCTAAATTAATTGGAACGGAGCCGTATGCATCATCAGTAATGTCGGAAATGGTTACAATCCTAAAATCATCCGCTTGCACGTCATTTTTATCAAATAATCGTTCCATCCCAGCTTCCCAATAAATACCATTTAATAAAATATCTGTTTTAGATAAATAAGGCTTGAAAATGCACGAATAGGCAGTATGATTCGCATGAAATTCATCCCGACGGTATTGACCGGTTTGACGATTTCGATAAAGGTCTCCTCCCTTTAATTGTGTATAGACAGGATAAGTAAAGACTTTTTCAAGATACTCGTCAGGTTCAACTTCTCGGACACCCATTAAGTTCAGGACTTCCATCACCCCATGTGCCACGCGCCCTGAACCCGTTACAGCAATTCGAATTGGGGGGAGCTTTAACTCAAAATAACTATGAATTAACTCCCTGAAATCCTTATACTTATAAACTCTACCTAAATTAAATAAGCCGGTTCTTTTTCCATAGGCCATAAGCCCATTATGAGCTCCGACAACGCCTGCAAAAAAGCCAAATCCAATTATGCGTTGGCCATCATCATGTTCCAGACATTCGTAATCAATCAGCGTGATTCTCTTTTGAACCATTGCCCTAAAAAGGGCCTGATTATAGGGCTGTAGTTTTTTAGTATGTGAAAAAAATAAATAGGTTTTATCGGCAAGAAGACACTGCACGGGCACTTCTTTAATGCCAAATAAAATGTCCGCCCCCTCTAAATTTTCAGTTAAAACAGCCCCTGCTCGCTCATATTCCAAATCACTGAAACAGCGAGTAGAAGATGGTTGTACAAAGATGGATAGTCCTGTAAAGTTCTTTAACAGCCACTTACACTGTGCAGGAGTCAAAGCAACCCGATTATCTACTGGAATTTTCTCTTCTCGTATGATTCCAATCCTGGCCATAACAATACCTTTGCAATCGTTAAGCAAATGTAAGCCTGCGCATGTCCTCTCCCATCAACTATTTTGATCTATTTGAAATCCCAACGCAATTTTCAGTTGACACGCCCCAATTAAAAAAGAAATTTCTTTTGCTGAGCAGAAAGTATCACCCAGATTTTTTCACCCAAGAAGATGCTGACACACAGCAGGAAGCGATAGAGATGACTTCTCACGTCAATAAAGCATGGCAAATTTTTCAAGATCCCTTACTTACCCTACAATACGCATTGCAACATTTAGGAGCTATTAAAGAGGGAGATAATCCTACTCTAGCCGCTGATTTTTTACAGGAGATGATGGAGATTAATGAACTGTTACTCTCAAATGATCCTGAAGAAATTAAACAATGCAGTACCCAGCTAAACGCTATCGAAGCCAGCTTACTAATTGAGGTTAAAAACAGCCTTGAAAACGGGAATACAGCATCTGTAAAACCTGGCGAACTTGAAAGGATCAAAGACTACTATTACAAAAAAAAATATATTGATCGTCTAAGAAAGAGGCTAGAGCAAATGGGTCACTAAATTTCTATTTTCCCTACATTTGCAATCCCCCGCCCGGGTGGCGGAATTGGTAGACGCAGCAGACTCAAAATCTGCCGTTCGCAAGAATGTATCGGTTCGACTCCGATCTCGGGCACAGACGCCTCTCTAAGAAAATTAGAGGGGCGTTTTTCAATTTAGGTCCTGACTAGCATCATTGAATTGCTGATTGTATGCAACTAGCTTGCTGAAAATCTAGTCAATGAAAAAGTCTCTAGCATTAGCACTATTTATTATAGGATTCATACACCTAGTTACTGCACAACAACCGGAAAAACAAGCTGGAATTGCGGTAAGACCGGTTACGCTTGAATATTCTTTAAAGTCATCACAAACTGGAACCCAAAAAGTAAGCATAACGAATGCACTTAATGAAAAAAAACAATTTGTCGTCTATGTTTCAGATTGGCGTCGGGATACCACAGGGGCGCATGTTTATACAGAACCTGGAAAAGATCCTCGTTCCTGCGCAGCGTGGATACAACTTAGCAAAAACTTCTTTGAACTAAATCCAGGGGAGACAGAAGAACTAATTGTAACTATGAATCATCCAGCAGATTCAACACGAGATAAACAAATGAGCTGGTGCATGTTGTTTATAGAAACCATACAAGAAAAAATGATAACCGACACCATAGGTGTTACTACAACCATCACCAATAAATTTCGTGTTGGTGTTCATGTCTATCAAAATCCTCCTGGTGAATTAAAAAAAGAAATCAAGCTTTTATCATTTAATCAGCTTGATACTGCACATAGAGCCTATCGCATCACCTGCCAAAACGAAGGCGAGACACAACTCCAATGTGCCAGTTATTTAGAAATCGTTTCCATAGAAAATGGCAAGAAGATAAAAATAGAACCCAAAGAATTTCCTTTATTCCCAGAACAAACAAGATTTATAGATTTTGAAATACCCACTCAACTAGCCGCAGGAAAATATATAATTACAGCCATTATTGACGCCGGCTTAGATTTGGCATTAGAGGCAGCGCAATTACAAATTGAAATACACTAATTAGATCGATACCTAATTTCCCTTTTTTTCTCTCGTAGAATAAACTCAACTTTTCCAAGTGTTGCATTCTGAAGATCAACCTCAAATGATGATTGTGCGGGACGTAAAACACCAGCAAATGCTTCTTCGTTAAGATAAACG
>JACCDO010536392.1_pt1 | contig 10238 bp, 4 predicted proteins | sample 7446101 | NCBI WGS metagenome assembly JACCDO01 (sample SAMN15323440, study PRJNA562643) | freshwater metagenome | isolation source: river surface water | place: USA:Blue River Watershed | collected 2017-08-16
GAAATGCAGCGCAGTGTGAGTCGACACGGACGCAAAATGGTGACCATCGTAGACCCACACATTAAACGCGATTCAAGCTGGGCTTTGCATAAAGAAGCCACATCCCTCGGCTACTACATTAAAGATGCGCATGGAGGGGACTTCGACGGCTGGTGCTGGCCCGGATCTTCCTCCTACTTGGATTTCACTTCAGAAAAAGTTCGCAAATGGTGGGCAGAGCGTTTTTCATTGAACCATTATCTGGGCAGCACTATGGATTTGTTTACTTGGAATGACATGAATGAGCCCAGTGTATTTAACGGGCCTGAAGTAAGCATGCCCAAAGACGCCAAAAATCTGGACGGTGTGGAGCACAGACATTGGCACAATTTATACGGCATTTACATGCAAATGGCCACAGCACTCGGTCTTCAAAGTAGAGAGGTTGAATCTGGGAAAGAACAGCAACGTCCCTTTGTTCTAACACGTTCTTTTTGGGCAGGATCACAGCGCTATGGTGCCATGTGGACCGGCGACAACACCGCGGATTGGGGCCACCTTCGTATTTCCGTTCCGATGTTGTTGTCAATCAATATGGCTGGTCTATCTTTTGCTGGAGCGGATGTTGGAGGCTTTTTCGGAGAACCCAGTGCAGAGCTTTTCACGCGTTGGTATCAAGTGGGTGCATTCACCCCTTTTTTCCGCGGTCACGCGCATCTGGACACCAAGCGCAGAGAGCCGTGGGTGTTCGGAGATCCGTACACTGCAATGTTGAGAAAAGCGGCCATGTTGCGTTATTCGCTTTTACCGTACTGGTACACGGTCTTTTATCATGCCTACTCCAAAGGATTTCCTGTAATGCGCACGATGTGGAGTGAGTTTCCCAACGACATCCACACGTTCGCATTACAAACACAATGGATGGTTGGCTCTGCTTTATTAGTTGCGCCAGTGCTTGATGCTGGAAAGACTTCTGTATTAGCTTATCTTCCTCCTAATAACAGATGGTTTCATCTGGAGACGCTGAAAGAAGAGGTAGCGTGCAGTGGACAGGGCGAAGACGGCGGAAGGTCTACCGTCCAAGCGCCTCTCGATCATATCCCAGTCTTCATTCGGGGCGGTAGCATCGTCCCAAGAAAAATGCGTTTAAGACGTTCTAGCAAGTTAATGTTTCACGATCCATACACATTGGTTGTAGCTCCGGATGCAAGCGGCGAGGCGGCGGGTGAATTATATCTTGACGACGAATCCTCTCTCGCACATGAGACCAAGGGACAATTCGCGCTACGAAATCTTACTTTTAGAAACGGAGTTTTAATTTGTGACGGTAAAACAGATTATCAAGCACCGAATGTCGTTGAGCGCGTCGTTTTCGCGGGTGTTGAGAATCCTCCTAAGCGCGTTTATTTGCTTGATCTGTCGGATGCGAACGGACCCATCGTAGATTTGGTGTTCTTTTTTGACCCAAGCAACAAAGTTGTGACGGTGAAGAAACCGGATGTTCGTGTGGATCAAAAATGGAACATTGCTTTAGAATTTTAATCTATAATTAGTGTTCTCGTTATTAGAAGCGACTTACCAAAAGCCCCACATTTTCATATTTATCTTTATTTTATATAAAAAATTATATATCCAGTACATATTAAGCGGTCGTTGAGGGTGGCATGGCAACCCAGTCGAAGTCAAAGCAATCCGGCTGTCCTTGGTATACATAGTTGGCACGATCCGCGTAGGCAGACCAGCAGAACACAGTTTGGTCTTGGTGGGTTGGGCCGATCACTGCAAGCGCGTTGCATCCGTCACCTTTGCTCGCCAACTTAACACTGCTCATCTTGGCATCTAAGGCACCAAACGCACCATCGTCGTTTTTGCTGTTCAAGTCACCTCTACATGCGATGGCATGACACGAGTTACCTTTACTAGCGGCATCTGTTTGCCATTCGTTGTATCGCATAATGTGTTGCATGGATTCGATATCTATAACATTGGAATGCTGCTCCTTGAAAATAGTGTATCGTGAGGCCCCTTCATAGCATTCGCTAGTAAAGCCTTTGTTGCATAGATTAGTATATCCTGCACGGTCGCGAATGTCACTGAAATAAGGATTATTGAAGGAGCCCCAATAGGCCTGACTGATCAACGTGCTGGTCATGTCCTCGAAGTGCACGAGGCCTGGTACGTCTTCATATACAGTGAAAAATCCAGTTTCAGGATTTTTTCCAGCGGTAAAAAGTGCCAGGTCTAGCACCATCCATTGGTTGGAATAGGTGCCTGACGAGTGCGTCGCCATGGCTTTTGCCCATTCTTGGCCGTTGGAGGCGAGTTGGTTCGCTGCAGTAGAACGCTGCCACGACAAAGCCGCGGTAGGCGTGACTGTGTTAAGCACTTGCAGATTGTATAACGTGTTGGTTGTTTCTTGTACACCAAGGTGGCCGCGGCCTTTGACCACGAAGAAGTCATCAATGGAGCTCAGAAGTCCTGGAGACGAGCTGAACAATGTCGTAAATGGTACCACAGATGCATCACTAACTTGCCACAATGGGAAATGCAACTTTTTAAAGATGCGGGGACCCATGGCCTCATAACTATCCCACGTGTTGTGGCCAAACACAACGTCCGACAAGTCCGGCAGCACACGAACGAATGCAGAGCACCTCTCAATGAGGGTATTTTGCATACGTCCAAAAAGTCGCGAGAATTGGCCCGGTTCCTTCATTTTCGCAGTAATTTGATACAAATCACCCCATGCATTGATCAGGAGTAGATGCTCAATAGACGGGTTATCCAGAGTGGCCCAGAACATTTCGGGACGATCCGGGGTTTTGGCATCAGGAGACACGCATCCGGCCTTGTAGCCGGCCAACAAGCCTTCTAATTGGCGTCTTGTTTGTTTCTGTGCAAACCAAAACTGATCCGTGGCTGCGTTTTCTTCAATCATGGCTCCCATCCAATCCCATTGTTGCTTAATAAAAGACAGAGTTTTAGGTCCGGGAACATCACCTCTAAAAATGTCATGATAGAAGTTTGGCCAAAATGTATGAAGCTCATGGCATGTAGCATAACCTTCTGCATATCCCATAGCGTATATATTCACGAATTGATCTTTCACTGAAGCTGGATTATTTTTAGCATGGACTTCAAAATAATTCCATCCAGACACAGAACTGTTAAATTGATAGGAACCATATGCGTTGGCATTCGCCGAATCAAATTTACCGATAACTACTTTGGTGTCTTCATCTTCAACATAAACGCTAAAGAGCATTTCGTTATCAGATCGCAACGTCGCCTTGGACATGACTGCATAGGTACAGAATGCTAATATCACTACAAAAAATGAATAAACAGTCAACATCATGCTAAATTTCATCATAAAAACTACGTATTATTGTAATTCTTATAAAAATTTAATAGATTAACGCTGTTGACATACAAGTTTCGCCTTAATCGTTTCGGCAGTAATAGGACAAGTTAAAAGCTTACAATATGATTCATATGAATCCAACTTTGCGACCTATACGAACAATTTATTATTTTTTTAGCAAGTCTTAACATTATTTGATGTTATGATCAGTTCTCACCTCGGATTAAGATCGTTACGAAGTAATCTTACAAGTGTTTCCATACCTTTAATAGTTGAAAATGCTCGCAGTATCGCATCAACAAGTGTCAGAGATTATAAGAATGCGCTGAATCCAAAGACGCAGCGTTTGGAGAGAATACTCGCAAATCGAGGGCTGGGCTCCCGCTCAGAGGTCTCACAGCTGCTGCGTCAGGGTCGTATTAAAGTAAAGGGTGTCATTGTCCAGTGCGGCAAGAATAGATATCCCGATGACATTGAAGTAATATTGGACGATACATTAGTTGAGAAGGTTCCCTTGCTAGCAGCATATCATAAGCCGCTTGGAGTACACTGCACAATGGACGATCCTCAAAATAGGGCATCGTTAGCAGAGCTTCAGTTTAAGTTTCCCTTTCTAAAATCAATGCATCCAGTTGGTCGCCTCGATTCTGATACAAGTGGCCTACTTCTGTTTAGCCGACACGGTATTTTGACAAAATTGTTGCTCGATCCTAAAACTAGGTTAGGCAGGGTTTATGAAGCGGAGGTTTCTGACAACGTAGATCATGCTAAACTGAAGAAGATGTTATCCGAAGGAGTTAAAACATCAGATGGTGTTTTTACTGCAGAGCTTTTAGAATCCCATATGATAACGGATGCAAATCACGCAATTGACATAAGAAGCAAGTTGGAAGTCCAAACTTCTGTAGCGAAAACTGATGCCTCTTATATCCGCATACGTGTTCGCGAAGGTAAATATCGTATGGTACGTCGGATTTTGCATAACGCAGGACACAGCGTGATTAAGCTGCACAGAGTGGCTTATGGTGATATTCAACTATGCGACTTACCGGAAGGACAAGTGCGTTCCGCCACGGAGCCTGAAATATTGTGGGCTTCTAAAGTCACGACTGCTATGCTTGCCAAATCTATTCGATCGTCCCGCGAGACCGCAGGTGTGAAATAAACACGAATATAAATAAAGACAAACAATTTATGTCGTAGTGGTGCACGAGATGTATTTAAGGTGGTGCAGATTTTGCACCCTTTTCTTGCTGATGTGGTCGAAGCAGTCATCATTGCAGGTGATCCGCATGTTTTGCGTGCACAATTGTATCGTTGTATTTAAGCACAAGCATGTACTACAATAAAAACACTTTACAATATTACAAGTGAATAAAAGAAACTATAGGCAGTTCGCCGCGCTCAAGACATAAAACTCTCGCACTGCCCTGGGCTACGCTCTGATACAATCGAATGCATTCCGCTTGAGAGTCGAATCGCAGCTCAACTTTATCGCAACCATCATGCTCACACACAGTTATATCTACGCTGCTAAAATGATGCGTTAAGAATGCCAAGACCTCTTGCGTGCATCGCTTGAGGCCCAGTATGAGAAGCTGCTTGCTCAATCGCAAGAAGTTCAAAGGCTGTGAAGTAGACACGAGGTCCGACCTGGGAAAAAGCTGCTGTGACTGCTCACGATGTCTTAAAAATTGCCGAACGATTTGAAGAATTAACTGAGCATTCTGTAGCGCGTTGTTCGTTCCAGGTGAACTCTGGCACTTGAAGCGGCGCGCTAAATCTGACAAACTTTGAACAGTATGATTGGGTTTTGGTGCCAAAAACAAATACTTTGTATCCACAACACGAGAGTGAAAAAATTGCAGCAGTCTCAACTGGACAGGTAGATCATGACCAACGAATATCGTACGATCAGAGCAAAGCGGAGTCAGAGCGTCACGCAGATCCAGCACTGATTTGTCCATGCTAATCGCACTCCCTTTAGAAAGTGGATGCCTAACCGTGATGTCCACAAGGGCTTCGTGAGGACGGTTTGCATCCAAGACACACGCGCGAATCGTTGAGGGTTCACTAGCATGCAACTCAGATACCTCACAATGCAACACGAGCAGTGGCGGCACCATGCTAGAATTCCGTACGATCGGATGAGCGTACTTCAAATCCTCGAACTTGAATCCTGAAAAGTCAGAAAGAAACTCTGCATTGCATTGCGTTTTGCCCACAAGCATATCCCAAGCTACATCGTCGGCGCGATGACCCTGGCCCTTGGAAGACACCGGATGCTCCACTGATTGTGTAAGATCAGAATTTGCATTAAAGCCCGTTTCACGAGAACGCTTTTGCTCAACTAACCATGCAGGCACGTTCGAAACTTTTCTGCGATTTGTAAAGGTAGCACTGATTTTTTCAAAATCGTTTTGATCAATTGCAGCTTTGCGACTTTGCAAAAGCTCAGAGTCTTTTACATGCTGACGATCAAATTCGGCTTGATTACTCATTTGAAGATATGTTTTTTGTATATTAGAAAAATGAGCGGACATTAATGTTTTATATTCGTTTGGGATCAAGGGGTTATAAGGATCAATAGTGTCAAAAAGTCGAGTAAAATGTGCTGGATCGAGATGAACACCACTTGAAAATGATGATATGGTAATTTCCTTTTCTTGAAGTGACAAAGCCGTATTATACGGTTCATCTATTTTTTGTGTGTCAACGCTGGATTCAATGATTTGTATCTTTATTTCCTCGTGAGCTTTGATAGCACGTTTTGTGAACAATTCTTGTTCATTCAAGACTGACGGCTTCTCGTTCGTGAGTCCTTTTACAGACACATCTGAAGTAACAATACGCCGAGGTTTAAAAGCCAACGAGGACGTCGAAATAATAGTAAGGTTTGTTTGATTTTTTGAATGTTTTAAGTCGTCGGCAAAACCTTTCCAGGATGATTCTGTATCAGGATTACTTTCTTGCGTTGAATTTTCGTTTGACAAGGGAGGTAAATCATCAAACATAACGCTAAATATTTCACACTTAAATCGATCAAATCTTATAATGTTATTGTCTTAACTGAGCGTATCTTTAGATCATTAAAGTATTAAAGGATAGATTTCCTCTAAAAAAAATAGAAAACGCATGGATTTCAGAGTTTAATTGTGTAAACTGTGAAAGCAACCAATAAAAATCTCTTTTGAAGTAAAATCATTATCATTTTGAAACGAGGAACTCTTTTCCACCCTCAACCCTAAACATTGCACAATTCAAAAACCCAAATTGGTTTGAAGGAGAGAACTTTTCTTTATCCTTATGTTACTTTAAAAAATATGTATCTAAAACTTCACTCAAATAGATTTTGTTTCTCAGCATAATGAACGAATGGTTATCTGGAAAGACAGCGAGTCTTCCACCCAACGGTGCAGCTGGGACGGCACGATTGCAAAGCCATGTAAGTGTTCAAGCATCTCATCACAACTATATTGCAAATAATAAACTGGGTCCTAACTTTGGTCTTGCGACGGACTCTGTGCATACTTCAATATTTAGAGATCGTATTAAAATGAATACACACCGTAAAGGTATCAGTTCTTCATTTGATAATTCGATTTCATCCGCGGTACTTCGCAATTCTCACAAATCTCAAGGTCTAAAAAAAGATATTCATGAATTTGGAAATAGTTCTGGAATTAATAAAATCAATGATAAAAAGCATAATTTGATAAGCAAAGATATTGTATATGCTGAAAAAGGTTTAAAAGAGACAGTTATGCATGAAACGAAAAGTGCTAAGCAGCAATCTTTGAGCTCAGTGAAAAGCGAATTGCAAAAGAGGAAATTGACTTCTAAATTTGAGAATTGTTTAGCGAAGCCTTCTTATCTTACAGATTGGCTTGAAGACCAAATGGCAGATTACAAATGTGATCTGAATTCCGAATCGAGATTATTACCAAATGCTCACCAAGATGATGTTTGCATTAAGCGCACAAAGAGTAATCACGATAAAACAGACAATATGACGATTCGCAACTATGAGCTAAACGCGGAACATATTACATCCCCACCCGAAGGACCCGTCCACTATCTGCCGACAGCAAGGGAGGGTTTAATTGTAAATGATCAGCCTAAGGTGAAGGATCCGCTTGAGCTTCGCATAAGAGCTTTTAAAGGAAACTCTTTCCCTTTTACCAATGCGCGAAGCGATTTAGGGTCTACTCACAGCCTGCAGCGTCAACCTCACAGTAAAAGTTTGGACGTGCAGGGTGACATTTCTTCTCAACTAACATCGATGAGAGAGGAGAGTATGGTGTCGTATATATGCTCCCGCCCGCGCACTCATATCAAGCGCTTTGAATATGATGCAAGACGATTCACACACTTTCCGTTTTATAAGGGAATAAACCATTTTTCTGAACGCCTTCAAAAGTGGCCATCGAAGCTTCAGCTCGCTCCTGTCGAACTTCGGAGCATCGACTTTGTCGATAATGTCGGACTGCGGGTGTTAGAAGGCTGCACGTGCATCCGCTTTGATGCATTAGGAGCCCTCGTTGCGGTAAGTAGCTCCAATGGCGTCGTCCGCGTGTTCGATTTTGACGAGGTCCTCGCGGCCTTGCACGGGAGCAGCAGTGCGGCACGCGGTGCGATATCTCCCGTTGTCAGCACCGCGCCCGGCCCTGCTGTAACTGATGTGCAATGGAGCCTAATGAGCGACAACGAGTTGGCAGTTGCGTTCGCACATCGCTCCGACGTGTACGTGTATGATCTGTATCGTTGCCAGAACTCCCGCGATCCGTTGTGTATTCTACGTACCGTGCGTGGCGACTCTGTTGAAGCACGAGCAGCAGCACATAAACATGGAGGAAATAAAGTTCTTCGATACATCAAGCGCTGTTCCGGTCTTGGCATAGACTCCGAGGGCGTCGTGGCCGGCAGTCAGAATGGCTGCATCCGTTTCTGGAATTTGCCAGCGACGGTCGACTCCATGAATATTGCTAAAGTGCCTCCTGCATGGGAAATATCTTCAGATATGGCGTCTCAGAAAAGGTCGCCTATCATTGGCTTGTGTAGCTTGGGTCCTGATCGCTTGGTGTCAGCTTCGGCGTGCGGAACATTCGCTGTGTGGGATTTGCTCAACATCGCAGATTTGAGCTTCGGCAAACAGCCGGCTCCTGCATTATTGGTACGTGTTGCCCATAGCTTTACCTCTCCGCTTACAGGGCTTACATTGCCGTTGAGCCAGACTTCCCACACAGAGTGCCATTTTTATGTGACGATGTGTACGGGATCAGTTCATGAGGTTTGCGTTAGCACCACTGCAGCTTTAATTCCTAAACGTTCAGAGCGTTACCACATACACGAAATGGGCGCGAAACTAATGGCAACACCACAGCTAGATAGCACAAAGTCAAGCGGTGCTAAAATAAACGACGACAACGAACCAGAATCTGTCGTGACCTTCGATGCGCCGCCATGCGTCACGCTGCGTTTCGGACCGCACTCCTATATCGTGTCGTCCTACCCGCACAAGAATTCCCTTCTTAACAAGCTTCACGTTCAAAGCGTTGACCGTGTCATGTCCAATCCTGAGTACAACGGAACACTGAGTTTGGAAAAGGCGGATACTATATGCTTGACGTTGCCCGGTTCCGTCATTGAGGCCGAGCCTGGTCAGCGCCTGATCACCGTGTCGCACGATTTAAGACAGTATTTGTGTTCAGAGCTGGTGTCTCGCGCTTTGAAGTCTCGATCTTACCAAATTATCTTGCATTGGAGTTCTAGCCGAGAGTCTACTACTTGTCTAGATGAAGGCGCAGCAGTGCACAAACTAGATGGCGTCGATCCCCACTCGCTGCATTTGCAAGAGCCGTACCACGGTCCACCCGTGTCGAAAGGCGACCCGCACGTCAAGATTCGCACGAATCTTGCAATGACCCAATTGAACACTGTCAATAGTTTATCTCATTCCCAGCAAGGATTTTTTGTTGATTGTGGAGCTGCAGGTGTGACCGCATTCGACGTGCATCCCCAATTGCCGTACCTTCTCGTGGGCACTAAATCCGATGACATCCATGTTATGTCTCCCACATCTAATGCATGCTTAGCTTCATATCATACTGATGAAGCTGTATCGGGATCAAAGTGTGATGTCAGCGAACCTTTTGATGATCTCCACGCTGTGCGGAAGCGCGCTTCCGCTGGCCTCACAGAATATCCGATCTCGATCCAGAGTACAATGTCTTACACAACTATGGGATCTGTAACTCAAGGTGAGCCCTTTGCGATGTTGAACGAAGCTGCAAATACTGATACTCCCTTTGCAAACGAGAAGGATTTAAGAACTATTGAGCTGGCTAGTGGACAGATAGGAAATAACGATGCCTTGTCATCAGTTCAACTTCCATTAACAAAAACTACACACAACCAAGGTATTATTAACAAGCAATCATTTACAGGGAGTACAGTTTTCAAAAGAAGCGTATCAACTGTCGTGAGTTCCCGCCAAGCTCCACCGAAAATAAAGAGTACATTATCGTTAAAAGTGGAGTCTGTTCATATTTCTCGGAGTGAAAATGATGCAAACAGCTTTTTGTAATTTTATAAATATTGCCAACTATAGCTATGTGCAGCTTTTCAGCTAATTATAAAAATAAAATACATATAATTGTAGCGTAGGCTACGTTACAAATTATAATAATTGAACATTTAGAAAGTATATATCTGACCAGAACTTAGGAATGGAGCACTTAAGTATAATATACTATTTAAAGAGCTTGTAAAAGTATCATATCTTCAATCGTTTTTGAAAAAAATATGATGATGATCACGTTTTGTAGCGTAGGCTCCCTGTGTGGGATTTAGGCGTTGTAATCTAAGATTAACGTATGACTTTAGCGTATTATAA